>Ga0194130_10000803_pt1 | contig 55411 bp, 42 predicted proteins | sample TA2KigsurfametaG_FD_160084 | JGI IMG/M metagenome (GOLD analysis project Ga0194130, IMG submission 160084) | Freshwater microbial communities from Lake Tanganyika, Tanzania - TA2015050 Kigoma 12 surface | ecosystem: Environmental > Aquatic > Freshwater > Lake | place: Tanzania: Lake Tanganyika...
TCAGGGATTATTAACAAACAGGAGAAAAATGTTATGGCTTAAAACGGATTATTTTTTATAACGCTGTATCAATTTTTAACCGGCGGATATAAAAAATCTGTATCAGTTTTCACCCGGTGTTGACACCGGGTAAGTGAATAGAGTCAAATGGATTAAATTTAACCCAAAATGGACAAGCATAGCGCATAATATCCTATTGGTTCTTTCATAAGCATAGCCATAAAACCACCCGCATATAGATGCTAATATAACATATAAAACCCCACCTTTAAAATGTGCCAGGCCAAAGATAAGAGAAGTTATTGTTATATGTAATGTCTGGAAGTTTGTTTTCTCATTTAAAAACTTTTTCAAGTGTGTCTGTACAAATCCACGAAATATTACTTCTTCAGCCATACAAACAAACAGCAGATTATTTAATACCCAAATCGGTAATATATCTGGTAATTTTGGTTCAAATTTTATATATCCCGTTAAAATTCCCAGTAATGATACAAAACCAGCACATATTGATAAATACAAAGTAGTGTATAATATTGACTTTTTGTCCACAGGCTTTTCTAAAATTGATAAACCGCTAGTAATATAGATAACAAGAGCAGCAATGGTTTTATCAAAATTTAAATACATAGAGAATGGACAAGATAATGGAGATAAACGTTCCTTATCTATTACCAAGCTATTAGCAAAACCAAGTATAATATGGATTAGAAATGCAGTTATTAATAAAATAATTATTAAAAATAATATAGTTTTTAATAACCTACTTAAATTACCATATGAAAAGTAGGTATAAGATAAGCCAAAGAGCAATAAAATTGCCAGTAAACTTTCTAAATTAATAATTTCATGTAATAAAGCACTGGTTATTGTTATAATAGTTGCGCACAATATCAGCTTTCTACTCCTTATAAATAAAGATGTCGATACTGTAAATGCAAGTAAAATATAAGTTATATTCAGTGCCACAAATAGATTAAATTTTATTGTTAAACCTTTCTAAGAATTTTTTTACTAACTGATTGCAGCTTAATGTTTCTAGGAATAATTTAGCATCTTAGAGAAAAAAGTATATCATCGCAGAGAGAAGGACAGACCCACCCTGATATAGGCTTTACCAATTATCTACTTTTTAAACCTCATAAAAGACGCTATCAAGCAAATTTATAGTGTAAATTTTAGATAATTATGTCCTGGACTTTGTCTTATTATGATAACTAATACCTTGCCGCTCCTACCTTTCTAATAGCCTTTTTCAGATTTGCTTTTTAGCCTTTTTTAAATGTAAACCAGCAAATTCCCAATTAATCATATAATCAATAAAACTACTGACATAATCAGGCCTTCTATTACGATAATCTATGTAATAAGCATGTTCCCAAACATCGCAGGCAATTATAGGTTCATAACCTTGGGTAATAGGAGTTTCAGCATTACCAGTTTTTATAATATGGAGCTTATCATTTTTATAGGCAAGCCAAGCCCACCCGCTACCAAATTGGCTTACTGCTGCTTGTTTAAAATCAGCCGCAAATTTTTCATAAGAACCAAAATCTTTTTCAATCTGACTAAGAATTTCTCCTGTGGGCTTCCCTCCGCCGTTCGGTTTAATAGAATGCCAAAAAAAACTATGATTCCATACTTGGGCCGCATTATTAAAAATAGCTGCATTTAAATTGTAAGAAGCTAAAATTATGGATTCTAGATCTATCTCCATCATTTCTTTATTATCTTGGAGTAAATTATTTAAATTAGTAACATAAGCATTATGATGCTTATTGTAGTGGTAATCGAAAGTTTCAGCAGTAAAATGAGGTTTAAATTCATCTTTACCATATGGCAATTCTGGTAAAACAAAAGGATATTTTTTTTGATTTGAATGGTTACAGTAAGTCATTTTTATTCTCCCTAATTAATACGTTGATATATTTCTGTAGCTCTATAAACAGCTTTCATTTCTTGTAGATCACCACTACAATGCAAAACCATATCACATCCGGCAACAATAGCTTCTTTGGTAACAGCAGCTAGGCTCTTACAAAATAACGGCTTTATAAGCTCCTGCTGCTTTTGGCAAATGTCAATTATTTCTTGCCCCTCTTTATCAGCTATATCAATTACAAATAATTTTTTAAAATCTTCCTGATATTCATTTTTCCATTCCTTATTCTTAAGCGCAAGAGAAATCGTTGTAAGTAAGGATTTTTGTTGCCCCACTTTACCATGTAGAGCGTACATACAAATATCATCCGTTACTAAAATACCTTTAAATCCAATTTTATTTCTTATATAATCAATAACTTTATTAGATAAGGTTGCAGGGTTTTTAGAATCAAGTGCGTTATACACTATATGTGCACTCATCGCCCATACTTCTTCGCCGGAAAGTTTTTTGAATACTTTAAAATCTGTTTCTTCAAGGGTTTTTAAGTCCGTATTGATTATTGGTAAAGCAAGATGACTATCAACTTCTGCTCGCCCATGCCCGGGAATGTGTTTAATAAATGCTATTCCTCCTTGTTCATTAATGCCTGCTATAGCTTCCTTGCATAAATCAATAACTTGTTCTGGAGTAGAACCTAAACTGCGATCGCCAATAATCAGGTCAGCTTCTTGGTGATATATATCGCAAACTGGAGCACAGGGAGAATCAATACCTAAGCTGTTAAGGTCTGCCATAATTTGCAAATAATTTTCCTTAACGGCACTTTTAGCCCTAACTCGGTCATCCAAATACATATCGGCAAAAATCTTTGCTGCTGGATATAATTTTCCTACAATAGGTGGCTTAATTCTTGCCACTCTTCCCCCTTCCTGGTCAACAAAAATAAAAGTTTTTCTTTCAGGAAACAACTCTTTCAGTGATTTTGTAAGAGCTGTTAGCTGCTCTCTAGATTCAACATTTCTAGAAAATAGAATAAACCCTAATGGTTTAGCTTTCAAAAAGAACTCTTTTTCTTCACCCTGAAGTTTAGTTCCTGCTAAGCCAAAAATAATATTACTAGTTTGAGTTTTCATAAAAAAATTTATTAATTTAATGAATTTTTTCTAGATTACTAACGGTCGAATATCTATCCTCGTAGTATACCGGTACATTGCCGATAGCACCGTTACGATGTTTGGCAACCAAAATTTCAGCAAAATTATGAACTTTACTTAGCTTATCTACCCATTCAGAATATTTGACATCATCCTGTTTTGGTTCTTGCCTCCTTAAATAATATTCTTCCCTGTATAAAAACATCACCACGTCCGCATCCTGTTCTATCGACCCAGATTCTCGCAAATCAGATAACATCGGCCTTTTATCTTCTCGTTGTTCTACTGCTCTTGAAAGCTGTGCTAAAGCTATAACCGGTACGTTCAATTCCTTGGCCAGAGCTTTTAATCCTTGAGTAATCTCCGAAACTTCAATAACTCTATTTTCCGATTTATTTGACCCCCGGAGTAGTTGCAGATAGTCTATAAACAAAATCCCTAAATTATGTTTTCTCTTTAATTTACGGGCTCTTGTTCTAACCGCTGATATTGTTAGTGCCGGAGTATCATCAATGAAAAATGGCATTTGAGCCAGCTCTGTTGCCGCTCTTCTTAAATCGTTATAATGCTCTTCATTAACTTTTCCGCTTCTCAGTAGCGAAGAATCAACTTTAGTTAACATTGAGAGTAACCTAGTAGAAAGCTGCTCGGAAGACATTTCCAAAGAAAAAAAACCAACTGAAGGTTTTGGTAAATCTGGCTCAGTTTTTTTAAGCAGAGACCTACACGCATTAAAAGCAAAATTAATGGCAAAAGCAGTTTTACCCATACCCGGACGTCCAGCAATAATAACAAGATCCGAGTTATGAAATCCTGAAAGCTTTGTATCAAGATCGATAAGTCCCGTAGAGATTCCGGTTACATGATCAGAATTCTTCATTGCTCTATTAATGCTATCGAGTGAAGAAGCTACGTGCTCTTTGATTGATACAAAGCTCTTTTCATTAATCCCTTCACTAGCAAGCTGGTATAACTTACTTTCAGCCATTTCAAGCTGCTCAGCACCGGTATTTTCTAAAGTGGAGTCGTAAGCTGTATTTACAATATTTTCGCCAATTTGGATCAGATTACGTTTAATTGCAAGATCAAATATTATTTTGCCGTAATCATGAGGGTTAATAACAACCATAGCCATGGTAGTTAATTTTAGCAGATATTCCTCTCCGTTTAACTCAATAAATAATGGTTCTTTATCAAGCATTGATTTTAAAGCTATTACTGAAGGGGTAAGGCCCTTATCAGAAACAACCTCAATCGAATTATAAATTTTTTGGTGTAAAGGTTCAAAAAAATGTTCAGCTCTTAAGAATTCATTTACTTGTTCAATTAAGGTAGGATTAATCAAAACAGCTCCAAGAAGCATCTGCTCTGCTTTAATATTAGCAGGCAGTACCCTTTCTATGGTTGTGTCCATCATCCCTACTAACTTAAATCTCTTAAATATTTATCAGCTTCCAGTGCTGCCATACAGCCCGTTCCAGCAGCAGTTATCGCTTGGCGATATATCTTATCCTGAACATCACCAGCTGCAAATACTCCTTCAACACTAGTTTTTGTAGAGTCCGGTGCGGTTATTATATAACCCTCGTTATCCATATCAACAATACCTTTAAACATATCAGTATTAGGTTTATGACCTATTGCTATAAATACACCCTCACAAGCAATTTCCTTAATTTGGCCAGAATTTACATCTTTAAGATGAACTCCAGTCACTGACTTTGGTTCTTTAGTACCTACCACCTCATTTAATACGTGATTCCATATAGGAATTATCTTTTTACTGGAAAATAATCTCTCCTGTAAAATCTTCTCTGCTCGGAGCTCACCCCTTCTATGAACCAAGTAAACTTTACTCGCATGATTCGTTAAAAATAGCGCTTCTTCTACTGCTGTATTACCGCCGCCCACTACTACTACCTCTTTGTTTTTAAAGAAAAAACCATCACAGGTAGCACAACCTGAGACCCCAAAACCTTGGAATTCCTGCTCAGATTTTAGCCCAAGCCATTTTGCTTCCGCACCGGTACAAATAATAACTGTATCAGCTTCGTATACATCACCTGATGAGGTAAAAGCTCTAAAAGGTTTATTAATTAACTCAACCCTTTCAACATAATCATACACGAGTTTTGCTCCAACATGTACTGCCTGTGCTTCCATTGCTTGCATCAACTGCGGACCTTGTATAGATTTTGCAAAACCCGGGTAATTTTCAACGTCAGTAGTAATAGTTAATTGTCCACCCGGCTGCATGCCACAGATTAATATCGGCTCTAGAGCTGCACGTGCTGCGTATATAGCAGCAGTAAATCCTGCCGGACCAGAACCAATAATTAGAACTTTTGTTTTTGTCATACTTTTAAATTCCTTTGGAAATTGTCCTTACTTAAGATGGCTTAGACTCCTTAACTTTTTTAATTGCTGCCGTTTTAGTACCTCTGCCTTTCGGTTCTGTTTTCTTGGCAACTTTGGAAAGAATTTTTTGGTCCTTTCCAAAAGGAGAATCATTCTCCTCTTCACTCTCTATATCACGTCCTGAAAGAAGATTCTTGATCTCTTTACCTGACATAGTTTCACGCTCTATTAAAGCTTTAGCTAGGATATGTAATTGATCTAAGTGGGTTGTAAGAATATTTTTAGCAAAATCATATCCTTCTTTTATTATTCTTTTTACTTCATCATCAATAATTTCTGAAGTTTTTTCTGATCTCCCCTTGTCACCTCCGCCACCTGAAGCATAAATATCCTCGTTAGTTCTACCATGAAAAATTGGTCCTAACTTTTCACTAAGTCCCCATTCTGTTACCATTGCTTGAGCCATATTAGTAGCCATTTTTATATCGGAAGATGCACCGGATGTAACCTTCTCAGTACCAAAAATTATTTCTTCTGCAACCCTTCCAGCCATGGCAACAGCAATATCTGCTTTCATTTTTTCGAAAGTCATTGAAAGTCTATCACCTTCAGGCAGGCGCATAACCATACCAAGAGCTCTACCTCTCGGGATAATAGTTGCTTTATGAATTGGATCAGAAGCACTACAATAAAGACCGACTAAAGCATGACCACCTTCATGATAAGCAGTCAGCTTTTTCTCTGCATCGGACATGGCAAGCGATTTCCTTTCTACCCCCATTAACACTTTATCTTTAGCATTTTCAAGGTCTTCCATTTCTACAATTTTTTTACCTGCCCTTGCTGCAAGTAGTGCTGCTTCATTAACAAGATTTTGCAGTTCTGCTCCAGAAAAACCCGGAGTCCCTCGAGCAATAATTCTTGGATCTACTTTATCGGAATATTTGATTTTCTTCAAATGAACCTTTAAAATTTGCTCCCTACCATTAATATCAGGATTTGACACCGTAATCTGTCTGTCAAACCTTCCAGGACGAAGAAGGGCAGGATCAAGGACGTCTGGCCTATTGGTTGCGGCAATAATTACTACTCCTTCATTTGCTTCAAAACCATCCATTTCCACAAGCATCTGATTAAGAGTTTGTTCCCTTTCGTCATTACCGCCTCCAAGTCCTATCCCTCTATGACGACCTACTGCATCTATTTCATCAATAAATATAATACAAGGAGCATTCCTTTTGCCCTGTTCAAACATATCTCTTACCCTGCTAGCACCAACACCAACAAACATTTCAACAAAATCAGAGCCAGATATGCTAAAAAATGGTACATTTGCTTCACCTGCTATAGCTTTTGCAAGCAAGGTTTTACCGGTTCCAGGAGGCCCTATCAATAAACACCCTTTTGGTATTTGACCACCGAGTTTTTGAAATTTACTAGGATTTCTTAGAAAATCTACTATTTCAGATAATTCTTCTTTCGCTTCATCAATACCGGCTACATCAGCAAAAGTTATCTTTGGCCCTTTATCAGATAAAAGTTTTGCTTTGGATTTACCAAAACCCATTCCTTTACTACCACCTTGCATTTGTCGCATGAAGAAAACCCACACTCCTATTAAAAGCAGCATCGGAAACCAGGAAACAAAAATACTAAATATGGAATTCATTTTAGTGTCAGGCGGAATAACATCTACATATACTCCGTGCATAGTAAGCTTATCAATCAATCCTGGATAGTCAGCCGCATAAGTAGTAAAGCTGCTGCCGTCAGTAAAGGTACCGTCTAATGTCCTTCCTTGAATTTTGACTGATGAAACTTGTTTTGCATCAACTTTATTCAAAAAATCAGAGAATGCTAGTTTCTCCTTGCTAGAGCCAAAACCCTCTCCCTGAAGAGCGTTAAAGGTTACGATCATTAATATAAAAATAAAGATCCAAATAAAAATATTTCTGTTCTGATTGTTCATTGAAAATTCCTAGAAAAAATGAGTAAAACGTGAAATAAAGTTAGGTTTAAAAATCACTTTTATAGCACCACTTAATACCTCACTATCATAATAGGATATATGGGGAATAGCCACCACTTTTTCAAGATTTTTAATTACTGGGAGGGTAAATAATATAGGTTTATGGTTATTATCACTATCTTCGGCTAAATTTTCCAAATTTAAATGCTTTCTTAGCATTATATACTCTTCCATTTTTAGATTTGAAATAGTATAGCCTGGTTTATCGAGAATAATTTCGAATCTATTATCCCAATAATAAACATAACAAGAAGATTGAACCTTATAATCTTGCTCCTTGCAGCAGCTATTTTCAACAAACGTCTTTTCTTTATAAACTATTATCTCTTTATTTTTAACAATTAATTTACAATAATTCAAAGTAGAGGTTACAAACTTTTCAAGTGTTACCAAGGATATTATATTAATTACGTTCCTATAACGCGGGATAATAATTTTACCGCTAATTATTGTTAAAACATAATTAATTATATGAATTTTTATTTCTTCTTCTAATTGATTGAACTTAACAATATTAATTTTTGCAAAACCGTAATTATATATTGATACTACTTCTGCAAGAGATCGTATTAATGTTTGATTTAAAAATTTGGCTTTTTCAATAGAGGAATTATATTCAGATAACAAGTTTGCCTTTTCTGTTTTAGCAAGAATTACAAGTTTTTTCCTGATTCTATTCCTTTCGTATTTATCCGACTGATTAGATTGATCTTCCAACCAGGTAATATTATTTTTAAGTAAATACTCTATAAGTTCTTTCTTTTCTATATCAAATAAAGGGCGGACTATCCATATATTATCCCAAAAATAAGTAATATTAGGCATAAGAGCAAGAGGACTAGCTTTTTTGGATTTTCTTATTAAATAGGTCTCTAGCACATCATCAAGATGATGTGCCGTAAGCAATAAAGGGATTCCAAGCCTTTTGCAATTTTCGCTCATTAAATCGTAACGTGCTTTTCTTGCTCTCTCTTGTATTGCCGTTATTTTATTATCAGGGTTCCACGATAAAGATACAAAATCAAATTTAAATCTGTTTGCTAATTTTTTAATATAGGCAACTTCTAGTTTGGATTCGGGTCGCAAATTATGGTCAACAGTAAAAACCGTAATGCTTATATCTTTCGCTTCTGACCATTCTGCTACTAAATGCAACAAAGCAATTGAATCGGCTCCTCCGGAAACTGCAACCCCTAATCTACTAATCCTATTTACCCCTAAAATATTATTCATATTTAAGGTAAATTTTTTATGTAAAAAAGGGGAGAAAGTTTTGACCACTGTCACTTACTCGGGTAACCAGGAAAGATCTTCTGCTACTTCGTATATTAATATCAATAAATATATTGCAAAAATTGCCATAGCTAAACTGGCAATATAAACTCTAAAAGACTTAAAAAATAGCGCTAACAAACCACATACTGTTATAATACCTAGACTATAATAACCCCCATATAATAACAGCCGCCAAAGGATATTATTACTAAAATAACTCATTAAACTCCGGTCAGTAGTATATGCAAAAGCACTACACACGGGTAACTGATATAAGATAATTAAAAAAGCATATATAAAATTCTTCTTAAAATTCATATAGATTCCATCAGTAAAATTATAAACCTTGCCTTTCAAGCATTTTTTTCTTAATTTCCGCAATAGCTTTAGCAGGATTTAACCCTTTCGGGCAAGTTTTGGTACAATTCATGATTGTATGGCATCTATAAAGCTTGAAAGGATCCTCTAAGGCATCAAGCCTCTCACCGCTTGCTTCATCTCTTGAATCAACAAGCCATCTATAAGCCTGAAGTAATATAGCAGGTCCCAGATATTTTTCACCATTCCACCAGTAACTTGGACAAGAAGTAGAGCAGCAAGCACATAATATACATTCGTATAACCCATCAAGTTTTTCTCGATCCTCTACAGACTGCAAACGTTCCTGTCCTTGTCCTGCTGGGGTATCAGTTTTAAGCCAAGGTTCTATAGAGGCATACTGAGCATAAAAATGAGTCAAATCAGGAACTAAATCTTTAATTACACTCATATGAGGAAGAGGATATATTTTAATGTCACCTGAAATTTCATCTATAGCCTTAGTACAAGCAAGAGTATTAGTTCCATCTATATTCATCGCACAACTACCGCAAATTCCCTCACGGCAGGATCTCCTGAAAGTTAGTGTAGAATCAAGCTCATTTTTGATTTGAATTAAAGCATCCAGAACCATTGGTCCACATTTATTTAAATCTATATAAAATGTATCCATTCTTGGATTTTCTTCAGAATCGGGGTTATAACGATATATCATTATTTTTTTAGGAGATTCCACCCCTTCTCGGCCTCCATACACTTTCCCTTTAGAGATTCTGGAATTGAGTGGTAACCTTAATTCTGCCATATTTTCCTCAAAAAATTTAATTTTTAGAAAAGCTTTTTCTTACCAAGAATTGCAATTATATAATTTACAGAACGCTATTTTATATTGCAATTAATTTTATGTAAAACTGAGTTAGTTCATTATATTTATTAGCAAAATATAACTAGCTCTTAGCTCCAGATCAAAATTAATTGTATCCTCAGTTAATTTTACCAGTTTATCGTATCGGTTGGTAAGGTAATTAATCGATACCGGCATTATTTGTTCTAAAAATTTCTTTTCTAAAGGAGATAAAGCAACGTCATGGCCAGATAGATTTTTACAAATCCGTGCTATTAAATTTTGAGCATTACTCGTAAACTCTACCCATAATTCCCTATCTTTTGTACTAAAATCTTTAATATAAGATAAATGCTCGTCAATTTTAGTCATTTTAAGAAACGGTCTTACATAATAATCATCAACCTGCTTACTTCCAAAACTACCAAGTACAGCAGAATTATAATTGTAAGTAATTTTTCTGCATCTTGAGCGAATAGTTGGTAAAATCGCCGCGGCATTAGTCGTTATAAGAAAAACATAAGTGTTTTTAGGGGTATCTTCAAGTAACTTTAAACAGGAATTTGCTGCATTTAAATTCATTTGATCCGCCCCGCAAATAATTGCAGTTTTATAACTGGAAATAATCGAGGTTTTGTTAAGAAAATTCTGTAATTCTCTAATTTGCTGCATCGCAATGTTTTTTGCACTATTCCCAGATTTTTCCACAAGCATAAAGTCGGGATGGCTTAAAGCATTCTGCTGCTGATAAAAAGCTTTACCAATAAATTCTATAATTTCCTTCCTTGCAGCTTCCACATCATCTACACCTACGAGGTAAACGTTATATAGCTTATTAAGGTCTAGAGCTTGAGTCAGATATTCCTTGATCATGCTTATAAATTATGAGTGGTTATTTTTTTAACCTATTAAGCGAATGTTCTAATCCTAAAATTTCAATTATTTCGAATACACTCGGTGATTTAACGTCTCCAGCTATAAAAGCTCGGATAAAATACATTAATTCCCCAAGTTTCATATTAGATAATTCTGCAAGCTCTTTTAATTTTTCTTGAATCACCTCTTTAGAAAATTTTTCAAGATCGGTCAGGGTTTTCCTAACTTGCTTCAAAAGGTTATCATCAGTATTTAAAATTATTTGTTTTGCTTCCTCAGTAATGTAAAGCGGAAGATCTACTACATATATCAGAGCCATTTGCTTAAGATCAATCACAAGTTCAGCTCTCGGTTTCAAACTAGCCATAGCTTTTAAAATATTACCTTTTGAAACGTTTGATATTACATGATCTTCTTCAATCATATTTATTATTATTTCAGCAAGTTCTGAATCGTTTTTTTGCCTTAGGTAATGAGCATTTAAACTTTTCATTTTATTAAAATCAAGCCTAGCAGCTGATTTGCCTAGCCCACCAATACTAAACCACTTTATTGCCTGATCTCTTGAAATTATTTCATCATCACCATGACTCCAGCCAAGCCTCAACAAATAATTACATAAAGCCTCTGGTAAATAACCCATTTCCTTATAACTTTCCGTACCGAGGGCTCCGTGCCTTTTCGATAATTTTGTACCGTCTGGTCCATGAATCAAAGGAATATGAACCATAGCCGGTACTTTATATCCAAGAGCTTCATATAAAATTTGCTGCCGATGAGCATTGCTTAGGTGATCATCACCTCTAATAATATGAGTAATACCCATGTCATGATCGTCAACTACCACTGCTAACATATAGGTCGGACTACCGTCGCTACGCAGCATTACCATATCATCTAGCTGGCAATTCTGAACTGTTACTTCACCTTGCAAAAGATCCTTAACTATGGTCACACCTTCCCTGGGAGCTTTTAACCGCACTACAGGTTTTATATCCGTGGGGTACTTATTAGTATCAGCATCCCTCCATGGGCTATTAAAAATGAAATGCTGTTTTTTAGCCATAGCTTCTGCCCGCAAAGCTGCAATTTCTTCCTGCGATGAGAAACAAAAATAAGCTTTTCCAGCTTTAACTAAACTGTAAGCTACTTCCTGATGCCGTGCCTCTCTTGCTGATTGGTATACTACCTCATCATCATAATCTAACCCTAACCATTTCAGAGAATCAAGAATAGCACGGGTTGCTTCTTGTGTTGACCTTTCTTTATCTGTATCTTCAATTCTAAGCAGGAATTTGCCATTATTTTTTCTGGCAAATAGATAATTAAACAAAGCAGTTCTAGCTGATCCAATGTGTAGAAACCCTGTGGGAGAAGGCGCAAATCTTGTAATTACGGTCATGCCTGAGTAAATTTTTTTCCTAAGTTAAGAATTTATCCAATCTGCAGTCTGGCACTATTTTTGTAGAGTATAAAATCTACTTCGGTAACCATCAGAACTGAATTATCTGAAGACTAAAATATCTTGTGATAAAGCAAACATCAAGTTAAAATACTGAAATGGCTGTCTTTAGTTACTATTATATGGTCATGCACTGATACATCAAAAACCTTACATGCCTTAATTATTTTATCAGTAATTATCCAATCATTCTCTGACGGCACGGGACTCCCGCTAGGGTGGTTGTGTACCACAATAATAGCGGCTGCCCCGTAAAATAAAACTTTTTTAACTATTTCCCGTAAATATAACGGAGCAACATCTAAGCTACCTTCAGAAATAACTTCATCTGCCAAAACAACGTTTTTTGTGTTCAACAGCAACATTCTACATTGCTCCACATCTAAACTACCCATTGTAAACTTCAAATAATCTAAAAGCTCCCTTCGATTACTAATTACATTCGTATTTTTTATTCGAGAGCGTAAGATATCACTAATCAATTGTTTTAATAGTTCTAAAATCTCTAGTACTTCTTTTTCCTCAGGTAGCATAATTGATAATTTATATTTGTCGGTATAAAATATCTCTCTTAAATCTCCGAATCTATGCAGGAATTTTTTTGCGGCTATATTTGCTTCTCCTACCTCTTTGCAGCAAAAAGCAAATAATTTGGTAAGCAATTCTTCTTCTCTAACCCTTTGCTCCAAACCCTTTATAGCACTACTTTCTAAACCCATTTTATATTCCTTAAATAAAAACCACCATAAAGGATGACCGCCATCACCTAGTGTTAAAAGCATTTTTCCATTAATGGCGATCGGGGAGTAGAAAAAACCGTAGAAATTCAGTTACAATAACCTTTAGATCCTAAAAAATTATTTTTTATATATTAGGATCTTGTACATAGTTACCGTCTCCCCAATCTTGATTGAGGGCGTACCAGTTAGGTTGATACTAACCATTTCTAAAGAGGTTTTCTATACCCCGAAGCATTGTCATATTTAAATATTTTTAATTAAAGTATTTAAATATTTACTTACTCTAGCGGCGACTTTATAGGATTTCGTATGTTCCGTCAATAATAACTATAAGTTATTATTATTTTTAGTTTTTTATCTTAAAGTAAAGACTTGTCAAAAACCTTATAACTACAAAACAAATCCCTCTCAAGTCTTCTTCTCCGCACTAGACCCATAATTTTTCTACCTCCTGCATATATCCATTTTAAAAACTCTTTTGCCCCTTCATCATAATGACCGTAATTGATTTTTTGCCTTAAAACCGACCTTTGGAGAGCAGCGGCACCTACATTAAAAGTAAAAGAAACAAGAGCAGCAAATTGATCATCATTTATTTCTACATCGATATATTTTAGAACTGACCTTTCAATTTTGCGCAAGTCATTTTCTAATATTTGATCAGCTTTTTCCTGAGTAACTATTTTATAAGGATCGCTAGGAAGTATCCTATGGCCATACCCTATTGGTAAGATAACCGCCACTGCACATGTACGGTTCAGCTTTAAAGCCCTCCAGTAATTTAATTAACTGAATTCCCTTTGGATTGGTAAAGCGGTGCATGGATTTTTAATTTTACTCTATATTTTATTTTTCCATAATTTTTGGAAAGTACGCTGGCCATAATAAAAACTGATAATTCCCGCAAAAATTGCCTGATCGTCAGTACTCCAAATAATTTCAATATATTCGATTATATGGCTAGTTCTAGAAATCGCAGTATATTGAAGGTACTTTACGACCATATACATAATAAAAAAACTGTAAGCTAGAATAGGCCTAACCAGGCCGTTAACGGCATCTACCCAAGTAATTTCGGTTTTATAAGTTGTATATAATGAGGCTTGTTCCTGGATATCTCGTGAGATATGAATTTCTTCTAAAGATCGGCTCGCTGCTGTTTGGTTATATTGAATTTGTTTGTCTAAAATAGCAAGCTCATGCTTTTTATCGTTTGCATCTTTAAAATATTTAACTACTTCAGGAATTATTGAGCTGATAAATCCGGCGATCGAAGCAAGTAGACTAATCATAATTTTTCTCCTTAAATTTTTAATGGTTAATATTGATAGTTTTTTTTGATTGTCTCAGCTAGGAAATACTTGGATTCAGCTATTTTCTGGAATCTAAAAAAATCAATCGCATTAACTATAGAAGTAACTTGGATAGGCTCTTTTTCGGGCCATAAAATATTTTCAGGCCATTTGACATTAAAAACCTTTTCATAATTTTGTTTTATTATTACCGTAAAAGACTTAACAGTGACTTGTTCAAAACTAAGCGCACACTTTGCCTCCAGATACAGATAATGACAATCAACTTTACTTGGCAAAAGATACTCATCGTTGATGCCTATAAATTTAAGCGAGGAAGAAGAGACCTGGTCTTCAAAACCGGCTGATACTTTCTGCCAGCTATTATCAGAGAATATGGCAAAGTAGCCATCCTTTACCATATAAACAAGCATATTATTATAAGGAGATATATATTGAAGCCCTTTGGTAGAATGGGCAAAGTAACAAATTTTGTTTTTATTTTCACCAGAAGTAAGAATGAAACGCTGACCATAGTTAATAGACTCTGGAGGCTTTTCAACAAAATTATCTACACTTAGGTTCAAATTTGCATCAAGTTTAAGTATGGACTCATTATATACTATATCTTTATGCTCCTGCCCCTGATACATAAGATCAAATTGGTAATTCGTAGTTTTCATAACATATTCCCTTGCAGTATTAGTGCCTAAACTATATCGATTTTATAACCCTCACTAATATCTACTTCGCTAATATCTATTTCAATTTGATTTGTAATGGGGGCGGCAGTAAAATTGAGTACTTGGCTTTTGGCCGTAAGCTTAATAGAAAAATCCTTTAACCTACCAACCCCTCGCATCCAGCTATCGAAATTAAAATTTCTGTTTATCCATTGGAGGTGAAGTTTTGAACCTTCAACATAATTTAAAACCGTTAATGGTATAGAATAATCAAAGGCGCAATTTGTAAAATGTACTTCCTCCACAATAGAACCAATTTTAAATTCAAGAGTTTGACCTGCTACATCTTCTAAGATAGATAATATGTTTACATCATGTGTAAAAATGGCTGCAACCGCTCCAACCTCATGTTTTTTAATATATCCTTGAGTTCCATATGTTCCCCTTATTAGATAAGAAATGGAATATATTTCTTCTTCAGAAGGGATTTTCTTAATATTTTTAAAAGCAATTAATTCACTATTTATCTCTAGTAATTTCCAATTATTATCATTTAATTTCTCAAGCTCTATTCCTCTAACTTCGATTGCACTAAGCTCGTCGATAAGAAATGAATTTGGCTCATCTACCATATTAAAATTAACGATTCTAGTAATAGAATTAGTTGGCTCTATTAGTGCTATTTTATTCCAATTCGGATTTAGATTTTGTTTACTTCGGACATAAGTAGGTAACTTGATTTTATTGTTCAAATGAACTGTTAGATAAGGGAAATCATAACCGTATAATTTAAACGGTAGCTCAATGAGCTTGACTTCAGTTTCTATATTTTTCTCATAGAAAAGCTCAATCTTATTTTTAAAATTGGTTATGTTATGATAGCTATTAATATCATCTACCAGGGCAATAACATTTATTACCAGACCGGTAAAACTAATTTTTATTATACGTAAATAATATTTTGCTTCCTTATATTCCAAAAAGACAAAATCGGCAGGCTGTAGGTCAATATATGAAATTGGAAGGTTAAATTCCAATATCTTATTCTCAGTTGCTGCATTTTTTAGCAGTAACCTGCCTATTTGCACAGCCTCGGCTACTGTCATTACAAACGGTAATCGTAATGTAGCGTTTTTTAGATGCGAAAATTGCTCATTATTAAGATGCAAATAACCAGTTTCATACTCCTGAAGCTGATTTTGGAAATAGATATTAGCTTTTGCCAGCATTTGTTCTCTAGCAATATTAACTTCGTTTATATAAGTATTTTCTGCAAGTTTTATTAAATCGCCTGAATCAATTGTAGCAGGTAAAGTTTGTCCTCTTTTAACAAAAGATATTTTTTGTCCATCGCTTGCATTAATATCAAAAAAATAACTGCTTCTTAAAATACTAATAGCATCCTTAGCAGAAAGTTGATGACTAAAAATAACTCCTGATAGGACCTCATCTACCCCGCAAGCTTCTATGTTTTTCAGATCTATTTTACACCTGTTTGATATCTCAAGAATTATTGAAGCAACACTTGCCATACCGAATTTGTCATTAACCCAGTGGCCTTTTTCCCATAAATAACCGTCCTGCCATATATCCATATGAGGCCAAGCAGGACAAGGCCTTGCATCCCAGGTCCATAGAAACATATTTTCAATATATTCCTCTTTGCTCCAGAATTCTATAAAGGCTCTAATACATTTCCTTTGAATAGAAAAATCTATTTCACCGTTTGAATATTTGGGGATTCCGCCATCCTTGCATAAAGGATCGAAAAAAACATTTGGCTGGTTAGAAGCCTTATCAATCGAAGGAAAACCATATTCCGTAAACCAGATTTTTTTTGATCGTGGTTGCCATGCCGTAATTATTCCATCCGGATTTATATGGGTATTCTCCCACCAATATTTAAGATTTTTCCAGGCAAAAGCCGGCTCCAGCGGTATTTTTTGATTTCGCTCATAATCAACGTAATAGTCATACCCTTCCCCTTGCGAAAAGCCATCTTTAATATCCTTATCAGTAATGAATGACCCTTCGATATTAGTTAGTGGAAAATAGGCATCAATACCGATAAAATCTATGGCGGGGGAAGCCCATAGAGGGTCTAGATTATACCAGCCGCCTTGCGTATGGTGGTATTCCGACCAATCAGCTGCGTAGGAAACCAGAACTCTTTGCCCTACTATTGTTTTTACCAAGCCCGCAAGATTTATTAATTCATGGACGGCAGGAAAATTATTTCCTGGGTCTTTTATTCTGGTAAGGCCAATTAATTCACTGCCGATAATAAAAGCATCCGCGTAATCTTTAACCAGATTAGCATAGTGCAAAATAAATTCATTATATCCTCCTCTTTTGCGAAAAAACCGCTCTACCTCGCCGGCGGCGCCAGTTAAATGCCCGCGCCAGGGTTTTTGGTCCGCGTCCATAAAAAACATAGGATAAAACATGATCTTAAGACGGCGGGATCTTAATTCCTGTAAATAACGAATTACACTCTGGTCGTTTACACTACCGCCATATCTGGGATTGCCATTAATATCTTTTGCTATTTCGTAAGCATTTTCTCTGTTATACTCCCCTACTCTCCATTGCTGGCTAAATCTAGTTAACGGATCTTTAAATTCAACTGCAGGTCTAATTAAGCATTCTGATAAATCAAGGCTATTTCCAAACCAGCAGACAACCGGCGCTACCCATTCTATATTTTCACAAGTATTTTTGAGTTGATTTAAGCTATGAATAGAATTGGCTATATTGTAAAGATTATGGGAATTAATTACTTTTTCACATTTAACAGAACCGTTTTGGGTAATTATTTGTTTTTTCTGGATAACAGTATCATAAACATACTCCCCAGAACCCGGTATCATAACAATCGATTTTACCATGTCTTCAACTGTATATGCACTAGGAACATTAGCTTTTCTGGTAACTTCAAATGATAAATTAGGGATAACATCCTCGAAATCCGCCAGCGGCAAATCCTCAAACACAATATAAGCAAGATCTCGAAAAGCCGGAGCTTGACTCTTCATTTTAGCTTGTATATACGGATCCGGCATTTGCCCTGGCGATCCTTTATAGAGCCGAAATTTATAATGGCTAATATCTATTATTTCGTTACCGTTCCACACTTTAGTAATTTCTCTGATTTCCCCTTGGCAAATAGCCATAGCAAAAGATAGAAAATATTCATATTCAGTATAATAAGTTGTGGATTTAGCCTGCTTAGGTAGCCTAAAAAATTTTGGTTGTCCGAAATATCTTGAAGTTGAACTGGTTTTAGCCACAGTCTTTATTTCATCAGCCCAGATAATTTTACCAAAAACTCTAGTTTTACCGAAGACAAGCGGTATTGGTGAGCCTAAAGTAGCTGTCGAAAGAGTAAAACTCTCCTTAAGGCTTGCATATTTCTGAAAAACTTCTTTTTTATGAAACCACTTTCTTTCTAAAAAATCACCGATATACTTACCTGCGTACCTTCCTATTGACGATAATATCCCGCCGCCAATATATTTACCTATACTACCGCCGATAGCAGAAAAAAATGATCCAAGCATATTATATTTCCTTATGATTTTTTTGCTAGAAACATAAGTAGCAGAAAAATCGATTAGCACTAATTACTGATAGGGATATAAAACAACCTTGGGCATTTAATTTGACTGACAACCTAAATTTGGTTAGAATCGCTGCCGGAATGGGTAAAACCTTTCCGGGGTCTGAAAACCTCTTTCCAGTAGCGGTGTGGTATTCTACACCGTAACTCTTCCTCGCTTCATTTAGATCGGGGTGATAATGGTCATGTTCAGAATGTAGGTTTGTCTGTCTACATTTAAAAACCATTATAACTGCTCTACTGGACAGTTTTTTCAGCTCCCCGATCACCAATAACCAAGTTCTTCTGGTTGTCAAACTTAATTTCATTTTTTAAGTTTAAAGGAGTTATTATTATGAAAAAATCCAGATCACAACCCTATCAATAATCCTTTCTTCCGGCATTTTAGCTTCCTGCGGAAAAGGTGAAACTGACAAATGGGACGCACAAAAAGAACAGGCAATTATTGATGCTGAATTGACAGATAGCCAAACCCGCCTTGATTACCTGCAATGTTATGCTTTGGCTTCACAGGAAAAAAGTAAATGTCTCTTAAAACTTAACAATAAAAACATTAAACCAGACCTAATAAACCATCATATTTACACTAAAAATTACGTTTATCAGCTTGAGAAACTAGGTTTTATGCAATTCCTTAAAAATAAAGGAGCGGTTTGTGATAACATTATGGAAGGTCCTAAATACACCAGCGAAACCGAAAGTTACATAGCTAAATGTACTAATGGCAATATCTATTTACTAAAATTCGATTATGAGGAAAGTAAATGGCTACTGATAAAATAGTTTTAACTTATAATAAGAAAAAAATATTCCTATTGTAAAAACGTGTCATTAATTGATAAATCCTATAACTTTTATTAAATTTTCTGTCATCTTTAAAAATTTTATTCCATTATTTTTTTAAAAATTGAACAAGCAAGTTTAGCAATTATGAGATTAACTTACCTACCAGCTCGTTTTAATGCTAGAGAGCATCATAAAACTCCTAGGAATAGGACAAAAAACCTATTATTTAACATTTTAGCTTTTTTATTAATAACTGCTGGCCTTACATTAATTGGGGTAGGATTTTCGGAAATGACTGCCCCAATCAGCGTATTAAAATCAGAACAAATTTCTTTAGATCCAATAAATTTATTTGAATATTCGTTGCGTACTACCCTTCGGATGTTTATCGCCTTGGTTTTCTCTTTAATTTTTTCTTTATTATATGCCACTATTGCTGCCAAAAATAGCTATGCAGAAGAAATTTTAGTGCCTTTACTTGATATTTTACAATCAGTTCCAATTCTTGGTTACATTTCATTTACCGTTACAGGATTCTTGCTATTATTTCCTAATAGCATTATGGGAGCTGAATGCGCCGCTATTTTTGCCATTTTTACATCCCAAGCATGGAACCTTACATTCAGCTTTTATCAATCCTTAAAAACTGTTCCTAAAGAATTAATAGAAGCAAGTTCCATATTTAAAATGTCGAAATGGCAAAGGTTCTGGCGGGTAGAATTGCCTTTTGGCATACCGAGTTTAGTCGGAAACATTGTAGTATCAATGTCCGGTGGATGGTTTTTTGTGGTAGCAGCTGAAGTAATCAGTGTCGGTAATAATAAAATAAGCTTGCCTGGTATTGGGTCCTACATATCACTAGCTCTTGAGCAAGAAAACATCCCAGCTATTATATATGCTGTAACGGCTATGATATTAATTATAATAATTTATGACCAACTACTATTAAGGACTCTTGTTGCCTGGTCTGACAAATTTCACTGCGAAACCACAGGCAGTGGTAATGCCCCGAAATCCTGGGTTTTAACTCTGTTTACTAGAAGTCGTATGATAAATAAATCATTCCTTCCCATCACTTATTTTTTCAGATTTATAGTACACTTCCGATTATTTAACCACTCAAGGGATAATATAAACCTTAGCCAAAACCAAGAATTCGGCAGCTACAGTCACCACCGAGTCTCTAAATATTTATGGTATTTTACATTATTTGTTATATTTGCCCTAGCAAGTTACTATTTATTTAGGTTTTTACAATATAAAGTAAAGTTAAATGACCTACTTCAAGTGCTACAACTAGTTTCAATTACTATGCTACGAGTTTTTATATTAGTAATCATTGCTTCTATTATCTGGGTACCAATTGGTATATATATCGGTTTAAACCCAAAACTGGCAGCAGTTATGCAGCCAATAACTCAATTTCTTGCTGCTTTTCCAGCCAATTTACTTTTTCCGCTTGCAGTAATTATAATCAGTAAATACAACCTTAACCCTAATATCTGGTTAAGCCCCTTAATGATTATAGGAGCACAATGGTATATTTTATTTAATGTAATTACAGGAAGCTCTTCTTTCCCTAACGAGCTTAGAGAAGCCTCTAAAAATTTTAATATTAAAGGTTTTCTGTGGTGGCGCAAAGTTATGTTACCTGGAATTGCACCTTATTTTATCACAGGAGCAATTACAGCTTCAGGCGGGGCTTGGAATGCTAGTATAGTAGCAGAAGTTGTTAGTTGGGGAGATAAAAAAATAGTACTAAAAGGGATCGGAAGTTATATATCGCAAATGACCGTAGAAGCAGATTTCCATCGAATAGTTCTAGGAATAGGGGTTATGTCTATCTGTATAGCATTAATTAACCATTTTTTTTGGCAACCCTTATATAATTACTCCGCAAAAAAATATAAATTTTAATTAGTTTAAGTATGGAAACGTATGAATAATAATTTAATTGAACTTTCCTCAATTACCCAAAGTTTTACAAAACCTGATGGCAATATACAAAAAATATTAGATCAGATTAGCTTTAATGTTAGGGAAGGAGAAATACTAGCAATACTAGGTAAATCCGGTTGCGGTAAGTCTACCCTGCTAAGGATTATTGCAGGCTTAATCAAACCGACTAGAGGTAAAGTAAAATATAATCACGAAGCAACCGATAGAAATTTCGGTATTAGTATGATTTTCCAGAGTTTTGCTCTTTTTCCATGGCTTACTGTTCTTGAAAATGTAGAGCTTGGTTTAGAGGCATTGGATATTCCAAGGGCAGAAAGACGAAAAAAAGCTTTGGAAGCTATAGATTTAATAGGCCTTGACGGATTTGAATCAGCCATGCCAAGAGAACTATCTGGCGGTATGAAACAAAGAGTAGGATTCGCTAGAGCTTTAGTAGTAGAACCAAAAGTAATGCTTATGGATGAGCCGTTTTCTGCTCTCGACATACTTACTTCAGATACTCTAAAAAACGATTTCCTGGATCTCTGGGTTGCTAAGAAAACTGACCTAAAATCGGTAGTAATAGTTACTCACGGTATTGAAGAGGCAGTCATGATGGCTGATCGAGTTCTAATTTTAGCATCGAACCCAGGCCGGGTAGTTTCTGAAGTAAAGATTAATTTAAATAGACCAAGGCATGCTCATACCCCAGAATTTCAACAATTAGTTGACCAAATTTACAGCAAAATGTCCGAAGCTAGCAAGCAAACTTTTGACGATAAAATCAAAAAAATACGAGAGCACGATATAACTCAAAATTTGATCTATACATCTCCAAATCAACTTGCTGCTATAACAAGTACCCTTGCTGCTCCGCCTTATAACGGTTCAGGTAATCTAGCAGATCTTGTTAAAGCTTTACAAATTAAAACATTTGACGTAATTCATATTTCCGAAGCTCTATCTATACTTAAATTTGCGACAGTTAACGAGGGTAACATTAAACTAACAAAAACCGGAAAACTTTTTGCAACTACAGAATTGGATCAGCGAAAACAAATTTTTGCCGAGCAATTACTTAAAAACGTGCCGCTGGCAGCGTATATAGTTAACATATTAAATGGTAGGGCTGACAACAAAGCTCCTAAATCGCGTTTTTTAACTCATCTGGAAGATCAACTATCAGCTCCCCAAGCATCAACAGCTTTAAAAGCAATAATAGTAGCCGGTAGGTATGCCGAACTATTTTCCTATGATGATAATAAACAATTATTCAGCTTGGATAATCCAACTTAATTTGACGTTATAAATACTTGAAGTTTTAATTAATTACTGATATAAGACTCATATCTTTTTTTATTCATAGGCGCCCTTAGCTCAGCTGGATAGAGCAACGGATTTCTAATCCGTGGGTCAGAGGTTCGAATCCTTTAGGGCGCGCCATTCTTCATTTTTAGGTAATTTTACAAACATATCAAACGGTGGACGCGAACAGTGTACTCTAGCTTACAGCCGTTCAATTTTACTGTCGATAAGACTAAATTTATTAATCTTCTTTTTTTCTCATTTGTCGACAGAAGAAAAACTTTATGAGCATTTGCAGCTATTTGAACTACATCAATCATTCTTTACATAGCCCTTACTATTTGCGGCATATATTTGAAAACTGTAAGCGAAGTTATCATTCGCAAAAATACCTTCAACGGGAAGTTAGCTTACAATTGAAAACAGAAAGAAGTGTCCCTGGATTTGCGACAAGATACCTAATCTGTGGTTCTGACTAGAACCTTCTTTCAAAAAGCTTAAGGAGGAAAAGCTTATGCTTATCTGTATAAATATGGTTAGCTCAAGCTTTCTCGTCCTTCAAATCAATAATTTATCAAGGATGAGCGAGTCCCAAACCAATTCTAGGAGTTAATATCTCAAAATTAGATTTATCAATCTCCCTACTTACTAACAAAAAATATTATCAAACAAAAACATATAATAATCAACAAGGTTTTAAGACCTTGGTTAAAGGGCTATAAAAACATGGGGTAATACCAATTGCATAATTATATTAATGTGTCAGTTGATCTAAATATGTAGAATTAGTAACAAGTCTAAATTACCTAAATACATAAGGAATTGAGCGTAAAGGGTAGAAATCCCGCTTGACACACTTTAATAAAAACTCCTTTTTATTTTATACAAGTACCTATTAACCTTCTTTTACTAAAATAGGCTTATACTTTTAAAGTATCAATAATAAGTAAATTTATTAGATAACAACTAACTATTTCTGTGTTAAAAGATTCAAAAAGCCTTTTAATAAAAGGTGCCCTTTCCCTGATCTATATTAACACTACTTACATAATCCATATCATTTTTAAGCAGTGCTTTCCTCTCGGGCAAAGCAAAATCTACATGTCTGGTAAGTGTATCCTCTATCCATCATCGGCTTATGCACAGAACTTTCACTAAATCCGTAATCCTTACATATGAAAATAAGTACGATATTCTCTAATATACCTTAATGCCATAAGTAATTGACCTGGTATACCAAGTTCGTTCCGACGGCGGCCAAACCTTTCCTTGTCTGGTCTTACTTCCTCTAAACCTCCTACCTCCTGTCAAATATATCTAGTTTATCTCTTGAATCTACGCAATTCTTCACTGTCCAGTTCTAATAACTGGTTACGCCTCATTCTCTATACCCCTACTAGCTATCTATATACTATTTCTTTTTAAAAACCTAGTTTCGAAAGAAATCTATTGGTTTTTGTCAACATTACCAACTTTTTATTCAGAACATTATACTGTAACTTTTGAATAAGTTGCATTTGTTGCGAAATACGGATTAAAAAGTCTAGACAGTTCATTATAAATGTGATACCCAGTTCTACAATATACAGATTTCGTCAATAATTTTTTAGGGACTGATTTATTGTACGTTTGCAAAATAACGCGGTAGCATTTTACCATTTCTATAATTATGTTGGTAGGATAATAATATTTATTACACTTACTTTGTGGTTTATTTAAATATGTTAAGTATAAGTAAATTCAAAAAAACTTACGAAATTTTTAAAGGATTTAGATTAATAAATGAAGCTGATTCGCTCTTATTACTTACTTGGCGTAATTCAGATCATGTTAGAATTTACATGAAAAACTCAGATCTTATTACCCGAGAGATTCATCAACAATGGTTTCAGAAGATTATAACGAGTGAAACGGATCTATATTTTGTTTATGAACAAAATAAAACCCCTTGGGGTATAGTATATTTTAATAACATTGATAGAAATACTACTGCTGCAGAGTGGGGGTTCTACTTGGGGAAACAAAATTTGCCGAAAGGAACAGGCACAAAAATGCTCAACAATGCGATATTACTAGCAACTAATAAAATAAAGTTATCTAGAATATATGCAACTGTACTTTCTACAAATAATAAGAGCCTTCATATGCATTTAAAATTAGGTTTTAAGCAAGAAGGTGATAAATTAGTACTAGACTTATAAAGCTACTAGCTATACAGTTTTGTTAGGAGTAAATGATTTATGATATTAAGGACTTTGGTAGGTTTAGGAATGAAAAAAGATATGGATAAACGAAATCAGTAGTATAGGTTAGCTAAAAGGTCAAAAGTGGGTTTTTGATAAAAAAAGCTATATGGAGCTTCATGCAATATCATGTAAAATACTAAACCTTTTGAAGGTTATTTTTTTGAATAATTATGGAAAAATTACTTTTTGACTGTGTTATAGGGCATTATATTTGTATGCTGGAACAAAGTAAGAGCAATAATGGGAAAAAACATACAGAAAAATATAAACATACCAAGTATGGTTCGTCAATCTGAAGTGGTTTTGGTTATTGTGGCCCATACTGATGATGAAACACTGGGTGTTGGAGGAACCATAGCTCGTCACGTGGAAAATGGTGATATAGTATATGGAATGTCCATGACTAATGGTGTTGGTTCAAGGGAAGGAAAGCTATATGAAAGCATCCAACAAAGAAGAGAAGCGGCACTACGGGCGGCGAATATTTTAGGATTAACTTGGTTAGTTGAAGGTAATTTTCCTGACAATGAAATGGACACAATATCTATGTTATCAGTTACCAAAGTGATTGAAAGTGTAAAAGATCAAATTAAACCTACAATCGTTTATACACACAGTATGGCAGATCTTAATATTGATCATCGCATCGTCGCTCAAGCAACATTCACTGCGTTTAGGCCACAACCATATGAGGTATGGAAAGAGATTAGAACTTTTGAAATACCTTCAGCTACAGATTATGGGCATAAAGATGTAACGGCGTCTTTTTATCCAAATCTTTATGTATCGATAGAAAAAACTTGGGATGCAAAGCTCCGTGCGCTTAAGGAGTATAGTTCGGAAATGAGATCTGCTCCACATACAAGGTCTTTGGCGGGGGTACAAAACCTTGCGAAATATAGAGGTAACCAGGTGGGAGTTGTTTTAGCTGAAGCATTTCAAATAATTAGGAAGGTTGAAAGATGACCAAGTATGTTGTCGCATCATCAAAACGTTGGTTTAACCAGTACCAAAGGTCTGACGAATACAAGGCTTTTGATATTATTCACATAACATCAAAAGAGGAATTAACGGTTGATTTTCTTGACAGAATAAAGCCTCGATTTGTTTTTTTTCCTCATTGGAACTGGATAGTACAGCCAGAAATATTTGAAAAATATGAGTGTGTGGTTTTTCATACTGCGCCATTACCATTTGGGCGTGGTGGTAGTCCAATTCAAAATTTGATTGCAAGAAAAATAGATGCCGCGCCAGTATGCGCTTTACGAATGACAGATGTCTTAGATGGAGGGCCAATTTATGACTCTATACAAGTATCTTTAAGCGGAACTATTGAAGAAATATTTAATCGCATTGCGAATATTATAGATACTCTGATTATTAAAATTATTCAATTCCAACCACAACCTAAGCCTCAGGTTGGAGAACCTGTTTATTTTAAGAGAAGGACATCCTCCGAGAATGAAATAACCAAGTGTAGTAATATAAGAGATGTTTATGATAAGATCAGAATGTTGGATGGTTACGATTATCCTAAGGCGTATATTTATTATGATGGTTTTAAGCTAGAATTTTCAAAAGCTACTTTATGCGGTGAAACACTAACAGCAAACGTTTTAATAAAAAAAGAAACAGTACCGTCAGGTTAATTATTAGCATAAAGAAGTTTATTATTCTTAAATTTTAAGCAGCAACAAGTCCAAAAGCAGGTCCATTCCAGGTTGGTTGGGTAAGCGCAAACGCTGATCTCTGATCACCAGGATTTTTTATATCTACCCAAACATAATGGTAAACGATATTCCTCACTTTGCCTATTAGCGATAATGTATTGCATACCTATTATGGTGGATTATCTAAAAAAGTTGTAAGTACCGTTTCTGCTAATATTTATCAAGTAAAAAATGAGACCTCTTTCGAAACTCAAGATTTTAGCTCTCGGTTATAGATTGCGGCTATTAGGTTAAACCTAAGTCCAAATCTTTTTCTTCTATTGCGGTATCTGTCAGCTATTATCTTGAAGCATTTTAACATACTTATAACATATTTTATTCAAAGCCCTTTGGCTTGCTAGTTTTCGGTTATTCTGCTTATCATCCTTGGTCAAAGGATTTTTAGCTCTTTTTTTCTTGGGCAATTCAGAATTATTATGAAACTTCTGTATACCTTGGTAGCCGTATCGGTAATAACCTTAATCTCTGGACGTATATAAAAGTCTTAGACTCTTTAAATAATCTAAAATCATCCCGCTTCCCATTCGAAAAATCCGTAAATATTACTCTCTGCGTTTTCTTGTTTACTATCAACTGGGTCTTTAACGTATGTCTCTTTTTCTTTCCAGAATAGTACCGCTTTTGCTTTTTTGGTTCTCTCTATTGGGCTTTCCGTTGCATCAATAAGAACAGCTTCATAATCCGTTTCGTTCTTTAATAGTGCTTTACGTCCAGGTAACGCAAAATCAGGGTGTTTGATTAAAGTATTTTTCCCCTTGATACCTTTATATACCGAACCTTCACTAATCCCGTAACTTTGCCCTACATGAAAATATGTTCGATATTATCTAAGGTATTCTAAGGTCATTAGCAGTTGGTCTTCTATAGTTATCTTATTCTTTTGCGTCCTTCCCTTCGACTTCTTACGTTCATCCGCTTCCCGCAGAATATCTACCATCCTTGAAAAGGTAGCTTTCTTTACTCCGGTTAATCGCCTGAATTCCTTTTCTCTTAATTCTCTAATTTGATTATATTTCATATGCTTAAATTAAGCATACTAGCATCTTTTTTATATTATAGTCCAGTTTCAAAAGAGGTATACTGGGTTGTTGCGAAATTATTTAATATAAGAATTGAGGAGGTCCAAACTTAGAGTCAGCTTTATTTAATAGCCTAAAACCTCTAAACTTTTTATAAGTTAGTTTGAATTTTCCTATACCTAACGTTTTAAATAAAATTTAACTCTGTTAGTAAATAGTTTATTTTGCTATTTTTAAACTTCATCAAACAACTAGCAGCAATTGATTGATGTTGGCTCTTATTTTCAATAAAATCCTTTATTCTGTCTTGGCTAAGTTTTTCGATTGGGCCTGCGTATCTACAAAGATTTGCTTTTTCGCAATCTTGAGAAATTTTTTCTTGATTTGGAGCTATTGAAAATACAAGAGTAGGAAGTGCAAGGGCACAACGTTCCCATGTATTAACTCCACCAGCAGCAATACCAAATGAGCAGTTAGAGATAATGTTTGCTACGTTGTTGGTATTAATAAAAAGTTTAAAATTTTTATTGTTTCTACAAACCTCTTGAATATCCTTGATCTTGGGGTTAGGGCTACCACATACTACATTTACTTTACCAGTAAAATTAATATTTATTAATACTTGTAGCACCTTTAACGTTGCTCCTGGAAGATCGATACCACCAAAAAAAATAAAAGCGGTATTATTTAGGAGATTAGCTTTACGCTCAATCCAAAAATCTTCTTTTATGAGAGCGTATTCTGGGCCTAAAAACTTTTTACAATTTTTAGGAATCAAATCTTTGTATTGGATATCTTGAGCTAAAAGGACGTTTTGGTCTAAAATTGCTTCGCAATTATGTCTTCTGTCAGCTAGATCGTCAATAACAAAAATTTTAGCATTTGCTGCACCTCTTACCATATTTTCCCACTTATAATCAATAGCATAATGATCTACAACAACCCAGTCAGCTTGATACTCATCCAAAACGTTTATAGTTTCTTGTGCATCATTTTCCCAGCTTGTTTCAAGCCAAGAGTTATGGAACAGTTCATTATTATTTTCGCGATTTAATTTATCCTTTTTTAGAAGAAAAACTTTAAAACCATAATTAATAATTGAATCTACAATATTAGATTCTAAATCCCGGCATACAAACCTTGCTTCATGACCATATGATCTAAGTTTTTGAGCAAGGTTTAGACAGCGTAATACATGACCAGTGCCGATTTGCTTTGATGAATCCGTCCTAAACAGCACTTTCATATCTAAAGTTTTTTTTGCTCTATATGGGAATTTATCTGGAATAAATTCGGTATGGCTTCAAATAACCCTAGTATATCGTCAGTAGTGAAATAATTGTTTTTAGGATATAAATGTTTATATATAGTGTTAATCAGCAGAAAGTCTTCTTCAGTATCTAGAGTCCACCGATGGTGTGAATTATTAATTTTAGCTTGCCAATTTTGAAGTTTAAAGAGGTTTGGATTTTGCCAAATATAAGGGGTTACATGCTCCTGTTCGCTATCTGTTTTGGCTTCAAAATAAGCTTTTTCAAGCGAATTAAAAGTAAAAATTTCAGTTTCAAGTCCTCTTGGATAGGTTCTTTCTAAAGAATTGGATAAATAATCAAAATTGTGCGTTTCAAAGTACCCCATCATATTATCCAGGACTTGCCAATCATATAATGGGCAATCAGAAGTAATCCGAACTATAATATCTGCATTATTGTCAAGAGCTGCAAAATAATATCGTGAAAGCACATTATGTTCATTTCCTCTAAAAAATTTTACTTGGAGTTTGTTGGCTTGTTCTACAATTATATCATCTACAGGGTGATCAGTAGTAGCAATTACTATTTCATCAATAGTTTTTGATTTTGAAATTCTTAATATATCATGTTCCAGTATTGTTTTATTACAGACCTTTTTCATCACCTTACCATACAGCCTGGTGGATCGCATTCTGGCTTGAATTATAACTATTTTTTTAGGCATAAATTAAGAATTTTTGCTTGAATATTTAGCACACATTTGTACTATTTTATTAACAATATATTCGATATCATCTTCTGACATTTTTGGGTATAATGGTATTGAAAATACTCTTTTATAATATTCTTCGGCATTTTGGCAATACCCAGGTTTAAAGCCTAGGCTCGAATAATAAGGATGGAGATAAACAGGAATATAGTGCAGGTTTACCCCTATATTCGCTTTTTTTAACTCTTCAAATATTTCCTTTTTTGAGTTTGTATTTTCTAGCAAAATTGGAAATAAATGATATGAAGAATAGCAGTTATTAGGTATCTGCTGAAACCTAATAGGTGTATTTTTAAAAAGCTCAATATATTTAGCAGCTAAATAATTCCTTTTTTGTACAAATTCATCAAGTCTTGACATTTGGCTTAAACCAAGAGCGGCTTGTATATCTGTCATCCGGTAATTATATGAAAGCTCTAACATTTCGTAATACCAAGAACCGTGGCTCTCATTTTTCATGAATTCTTGTTCTCTTGTTATTCCGTGTGTTCTAAGCCTTAGTAATCTATTATAAATATTTTTGTCGTTAGTTGTAACCACTCCCCCTTCCCCGGTAGTAATAATTTTTACTGGGTGAAAGCTAAATACAGAAATATCAGAGTATTCACAATTTCCAACTGGTTTATTATTATACTTGCCACCAATTGCATGCGCAGAATCTTCAACTATTTTAAAACCATACTCTTCAGAAAGCTTTTTTATCTCTACCATATCACAAGAAGTACCGCACATATGTACAGGGATTAAAATTTTGGGCAGCCTTCCAACTTTTTTAGCGTTATACAGTTTTTCTTTAAGGGCAGTAATGGAAATATTAAAAGTCTGCAAATCAATATCTACAAAATCAACATCAGCTCCGCAAAACCTTCCACAATTTGCGGAAGCAACAAAAGTATTAGGGGAGGTCCAAAGTAGATCGCCTTTACTTAGTCCTAAAACTATACAGGCAATGTGCAAGCCTGAAGTATTACTATTTACCGCAACTGCATATTTAGCACCGGTATATTTAACTATGGAATCCTCAAAAGCTTTTATAGCTGGACCTTGTGTAAGAAAGTCGCTTTTTAAAACTTCTACTACAGCATTTATATCGTCCCTTGATATATCATGCTTACCGTAAGGAATGAATTTTGTACCATACATAACACTTGTTTTTTTAAAGGATTTTTAGGAAACTTATAAATCATTAAAGATATTTTTATTAAGCTCTATAAGCTGATCAACAGTTAAAAAATGATGGTTGTTGCCAGAATTATACTCAAACCCTAAATTGACTTTTGTTCCTTTTTCTCCTTTATGGTTTTTAAAGTAATCGAAGTTTTTAGAATGAAAATTAATTGTAGGCATTATTGTATAATGATCTTCAAATTCAACAGTTAAGTGATAATCATCAGCAGGACACATAATCTCATTAAGTTTTTCTCCTGGTCTTATTCCAATTATAGTTTGTTTTAAATCAGGAGCCATTGAAGTTGCAAGATCCACAATTCTAACAGAAGGGATTTTAGGAATAAAGATTTCTCCTCCCTGCATACGCTCAAAACTTTTTAATACAAAATTCACCCCTTGTTGTAAGGTAATCCAAAATCTAGTCATTTTTTCGTGTGTAATTGGTAATTCTTGAGCGCCATTTTTAACTAACTCTCTAAAGAATGGAACAACAGACCCTCTTGATCCTACTACGTTCCCATACCTTACAACCGAAAAAATTGTCCTATGCTTACCGGTCATGTTATTTGCAGCCACAAATAACTTATCAGAAACTAGCTTAGTAGCACCATACAAGTTGATAGGGTTAGCAGCTTTATCTGTTGATAATGCTATTACTCTTGAAACATTATTTACAAGTGCAGCTTTAATTACGTTCTCAGCTCCATGGATGTTTGTTTTTATACACTCTATAGGATTATATTCAGCGGCTGGTACTTGTTTTAATGCAGCAGCATGTACTACAAATTCCACCTCTTCCATTGCATATGTAAGTCTTGATTCATCACGCACGTCTCCTATAAAATACCTCATACATGGGTGATTATATGATTGCTGCATCTCGAATTGTTTTAACTCATCTCTTGAATATACAATAATTCTTTTAGGGTGGTAGTTAGCTAATATTGTTTGTATAAGTTGCTTTCCCAAAGAACCAGTACCACCAGTTATAAATATGCTCTTGTCGTTAAACATTTTTTTCTACACTTACATTAAGTTAATAACTATTTATTTAAAATCTGAATCAAGTATCCTTTCTCCAAAAGAAATATCCCTTTTAGCTTTTTTTCCTAGCAAACCTTTATTATATTTTGGTTCAAGGCTTAATCCTGGTCGGCAGATTTTAACGTTATCTGCAGAAAATTTTTCTCCAGCTTTTATATCTTTTGTCGGCCAAATAGATTGGCGAAACACTTTAGAATATTGTTCAGCCTCCGTACCACCATATATTACTTTACCCTTTGCATTCCAAGCCCTAGTAGTTTCGTCTTTTAATAAACGAAATTCTGAAGGAGTTAAAGAAAATTGACTATCAACCCCACCACTTTCACGGCTTAAGGTAAAATGCTTTTCTATTACAACTGCCCCATAAGATACTGCTGCTACTGCCACCCCAATTCCAAGAGTATGGTCAGATAATCCGATATCTAAACCAAATTTTTGAGCCATGTCAGGTATAGTAAGTAAATTTGCATTATTAGCATCAGCTGGGTATGCACTAGTGCATTTTAATAAAATAATTTTAGTTGCTCCTGCATTTTTTGCAGTATTAATGGCATCAGAAATATCATTTTCCGATGCTACTCCAGTGGATATGATAATAGGCTTACCTGTTTTAGCTACTTTCTCAATTAAAGGGAGGTGAGTAATTTCAAAAGAAGCAATCTTGTAAAGATCAGGTTTTAGCGTTTCGAGAAAATCGACTGCAGTTAAATCAAACGGCGTACTAAATGGTATCAACCCAAGCTCTCTCGCTTTTTTAAACAGGGATTCGTGCCATTCCCACGGAGTATGAGCCTCTTGGTATAAATCATATAGATTTTTACCATACCATAAACTATTAGGATTATCTATCATAAAATCCTTTTTCCTGCAATTTAAAGTCATGGTATCAGGGGTATAAGTCTGAAATTTAATAGCATCAGCTCCGGCCTTGGCCGCTTCCTCAATTATCAGCATAGCTCTTTCCAAACTTTGATTATGATTACCGCTCATCTCAGCAATAATAAAAGGGGGCAAATTTTTAGATATTTTCATTTTAGATATACCAAGTTTTTATTAAAAAGTTATAGGCATTTCTTAAGAAAAGTCAACATTCTATTAAAGAATATTCTTCTAACTTTTTTACCAATTCTTTAACTAAACTAGCTTTATTTCCTAAAATCTCTCCTTCGACATGCGTAACATTCTTATGCCATATATCTGTTTTTTCTCTATTAATTTTACGCCAATATAACTCCGAGGAGTTAGATAAAAGCCAAGTGTTACACCCAAGAGCTCCTGCTAGTTCAACTACTGTAGTAGCTGGCGCTATAATGAGGTCCATACAACTCATTAATGCTGCAACGCTATCAAAGTCATTATATTGGTCTATTTCAGCAAAATTAATGATCTTATTAGGGTATCGTTCCTCTACCCATTTTAGCTCCTCTTCGCATTCATCATACTGAAAATTAACAAACTGTATATTATTGATTTGGAATATAGGTTCAATTTCCTGAATTGTTAAATAATGCTCTACACGAGAATATGTTGTTAAACTACTGCGCCAACTTATTCCCACTAGTTTGTTTTTATATTTATTTAATTCTTTTTGATATAAAGCTACTTTATCCTTATTAGCCTGTAGATAAGGGACACCAGGAAATGACTGATCATTTTCTAAACATTTTGGCAACATATCTGAGACTAAGGCAATTCTATCAGCTTCATCTATTGCACATACACCATTATTATCAATTACTAAACATAGTTCTGAATTTGGAAGTTTATCGTATTTATTTATTTCATACTTTTCTCCTTTACGAACACGGCTTGTCGGTATAAAGTTAAGCTCTGGAAACGAGGAGCAAAACAAAGTGTATAATCTTGCATCACAACAAATACTGATGTTCGGGCATTGTAAATTTTTTCTTATTAAATTATAAATACTTGCAAATCTTATCTCATCCCCAGGTCCAAAAGTATTTAGCAGTAAAAATTTCTTGTTTTTTAAGTCACTTTCATTGCCCAAATAGTACTTATTTTTATAGCAAGCTTGTAATATTTTAGCAATTTTTATTCGAGTGTAAGCCTCAAACGCCTCCTTTATTTTACGGTTACCAAGGTAAATTTTACGCTCTAACATCTCACCTACATCAAATCTTTTTGCAGTAGCTTGTTCTAGAAGCTTTAATCCTGTATAATAATCTCCTTGTAAAATACACAAACGTAAGTGTTCTCTAATTTTTGCTGTGGTTTCTAAATTTTCTTTAGACATTCTAATTACTTCTAAAGCTTTTTGTAGTTCACCATTATATGAAAGTGCTTGTGCATACCAAACATCTACTATATCTGGCTTATTGTTTGCTTCAATAAGCTTTTCGAGAATTTTAATAGCTTTTGTATATTTACCAATTACAATATAAGCAGTGGCCTTTTTTAAATCTTGATTATTATCAAGTAACAATATGGATTCGAAAACATTAACCCATTTGTTGCTTTCTATTCGATTAAAAATTTGCTGTATAGAAAATGTACAGGAGGTAATATGTACAGAATTTATCCTAATATTTAAAGCTAAATTCTTTAATAAAGTCAAAGTTTGATCCGTATTGGAATTATAAACATTAATATCAATATTAACGTTAATATTAACATTAATTAATCGTGCAAAAGTGCTTATTGTAAATGCAGACGACCTATCAAATTTCAGTTCTGCCAGTCTTGCTATTTTTGCAAATAAATCTGGAGAGGTGTTTCCATTCAATAACAATAAATGGGAATATCTAATTGCATCATTAATATGAAAATCCTCTAAACATCTATTGAACATTTGGAGTAATGTAGCCTTTAATTGATTTTTAACTTCTAAATTTTTTTCACTAAATGACTCATGGTTGCTACCTCCCCCTCCTACTGTATCTAAAAATTCTTTTTCTAATTTCTTTAAATGGCTGTAAAGTATATTAAAAGACATGTCCCTTTCTTGATTTTTTGCCAATAACCAAGAAATATGTTGTATTAAATAATTTCCTGGACGATATTTAGCTAAATCGCAAAGTAAGGAGTTTAAAACTTCTATTTCTAACACACTACGTATATCAGTAATAAACCGATTTAATATTGCCTCATCCTCAAGCACGCCACAAATCGCATAAATTATAGTAGATTGGGCTAATTTATTATGTATTTTTCTTATAAAATTTACAAAATCTATATACTGATATGCTATTTTTACTAGCTCTTCTCTAGTATAAGATTGATTATTTACTATACCAAAAAATAACTTAGGCCAATTTTCTGACCTCGCTATAACCTTTATTTGATCAACGCTTGTTATGGCAATTTTTGATACTGTATTTGAATATAGTACTTCTCTATCAGCATTAATTCTCAGGCAAGCAGCAACTAATCCTATATAGGGATTTTCTAAGTTAGCTAAATATCTGGGATATTTAAGACATGCTATTGCAAACAACTGTATTTTTGTTACCTTTCTATTACGCTGTGGAAACTTTATTTTATCATTTGTTAATCCCCATCCTGCATAAAATGGAGTACCCACAACGGTAACTTTAATTCCCCTCAAGATTGCTTCAAAACCAACCAAAGAAGTTATGGTATACACGTGATCAACTTTTTGAAGAATAGCTGAGAGTGGTATATCGGGTTCGATAACGTTAACAAAAGGTAAGAACTTATCCGTCTTTAAAGAATTCTTTCTGCCTCGGTAATCGTTATCGGGATGAGGACGATACACAATCTCCGCTGTTGGATTTTCAATTTTTGCTAACGTTAGCAATTTTTCTATGTCCCAGTTATTTGGGTTTCCCAATTTTAAAGACATATCATGCGCAACTTGCCCTATTACTAAAACTTTTTTTTGAAAGCTTATAGGAAAGGTAAGATTTTTTACTAAACAAGGAAGATTGTATTTTGATATGTTCAAACTTAATACTATGTCTAATGCTTCTTCTGCCTCTTTTAGCAGAGTAACATCAGAATCAAAATCATAATTATTCAGAAGATTCTCAATATCCGAGGGGATTTTAGCATTGTAATGCAAGCCTCTTTTATCAAAAATTAAAGAATATGGAGTGCAATGGGAAAGCCCAAGGTCAGCTGACCTAATAAACCCATCCTCAACCCTACAAATAGGAATTTTTCTTAGTTTAGCATACCATCTCATTAACCTTGGTTCTTGATATCCCCAAACAACAAAAACTGAAGGGTGAAACCTTGTTTTTAATAAGCGAAAAATTAACCTCCCAGGAAACCGAATTTTTGTAGGGGTGAATGCACAACGGTATTCTGGCAAATAATCACTAATAAACCCTCGTTTCCAGTAGTTAAATCCAATTAGTAGAGCTATAGGTTTTTGGTTACTGTCTTCAAGCCAATTATTACCTATTAAATAAAACCTTTTTAAACCATTTTGTAACCTTGCAGTTATATTTGGAATATCATTATGATCAATCGTATCGAAAGGATATTGTGGGGATGGTGAGATTTTTCTACGCTTTATTAATCTTAGCCTTGCTAAAATAGAATCTGTATATTCTTTCAATTTGTCGATAGTAATAATTTCAAGAGGATTATACTCACTTTCAGTAGTACTTTCTAATAAATTTCCTTTTTTTATTACGAAATTCCGAGATTTTTTTAGCATAAATTTAATTAACCGCAAAGTCTAAAGCTTTATTGAATAAGGCCTTAATATATTTACAAGAAGAATATATATCAAGGATAAAAATCGTTTACTATCATATTGTTCAAGAGCAAGAGGCTGTCTTAATGTATATCTATTTTATCAGTGCTTAATTTAAATCCCTAATCTCTACTAAACTTTAAGAACTTAGTATGTGATGTTTTTATATCAAATATTTCTTCGACTGGAAAATCTTATATTTACTTGTTAGCCCGGTTTTCATTTTTATGATGAATTTCCGTAACATTTCTCAGAATTTAAGAAATAACTGGCTTAACTTACATCTGCCTTATTACACTTTAAGTCATTATGTTTAAATAATTACTTGCATAATCAAAGAATACCCTTAAAAAATGGGAGCAGATTTCTTATTGCCACATTTTTGTAAACACACATCCAATTGATGACCTTCAGAAGATTAACATAAACATAGTTTACAACTCCTAATATCTTAGATTGATATCTTACTTTCTTATTGGAGAAATTTTTAGCCAGTACTATCGGCAAATTATTATTTGACTATAGTACTGGCTATTAACTTTCTTTTGTTATGCTCTCATAATAATCCAGTATTTGATTTACTATTGAGTAGTTGCCTTCTAACTCTATCATACCTTACCCCATCTAAGTGATTAGAAGAATTTGTAATCGTATAATTTGTTTAGCTAGATAATAAATACTAACAATAATCTATTCTTGTAATCATCGCATTTTACATTTACATAATATAGATTATTAAAGTACAAAATTACCTCTAATTTTTCATACTATTTGCATTTCTGTTGTGTAAGCCCTGGTGGTGTTGGCTTTGAGTAATTCAGATCGTGTTAGAATTTATATAAAACCCCCTAGGCTTATAAAAACTATACTATTCTAGGCTCGGCCAATGGAAATTATTCTTGACCCTTATAGCTAACTTGTATAAAATGTGAAGCTAATAATTGAAAGATATAGTTGCATATGATAAATATAAAAAATATAAGCTTCTTTAATAAAAAGAAGCAATACGAAGAACTTCTAGCCACGCAACAAGAATTAAAAAAACAATTGACACAGCTTACAGACACAACTGCAGTTAAACTTTCAGTTAATCAACAAATAAGTAAGTTAAGTGACAGAATTAATGCTTTAGCCGATGTAATTTTTCTTAATTTGATAGAGGAAAGTTCAGGAGGTTTTACAACTAACCAAGAAGATGTATGGAGCTCAAAACAGGGTTTTCGATATATTATACATCATATGGCAGAAAATTGGCGTGCTACCAGAATCCCCTATTGGAAAATGATACTTGAGCTAATACCAGGTATAGAATCAGCTTGTGAATTTGGATGCAATATTGGAGCTAATTTAAAGGCCTTAAAATACCTTAATACTAATTTAAAACTAGCCGGTATAGAAATTAATAAGTATGCTGTAAAACTTCTTGAAAAGGACGGCGTTGGAGAAATAAAGGCAGGGTCTGTTATTACAGAAGATTTCAATAAAGAGTTCGATCTAGTATTTTCTAGAGGGGTCTTAATTCACATACACCCTTCTAAAATTCCTGATGTCATGAAAAATATGGCTAAACATTCTAGGAAATATGTTTTAATTTATGAAAATTATAGCCCAACCTTAACCTACCCACCTACCTATGCTAGGAAAGTAGCTGATAATAAGCCAGGTGAGCAGTACCAATTCTGGCAGGATTATCCTAATGAGTTTCATAAATTATTTCCAGACTGGTCTATTGTCCAATCTGGAGTATATCTAAATATTGGAAAAAAACCTAAACAAGGGGATCTTTTCTGGACAATTTTTAAACGCCCAGGTATGTAAGGGGTTATTACACAAATTAATTTTTATATATTACCCCTTTTTTTAACTATACCACTAAGTTGTTGTGTATTAGAAGATCTGATGGGCGTAGCAAAAGAAGCATCGTATAATTTTAAACATCAAATCAACGTTGCTAGTAAATAAATAATACATTTAGAGAAGATACTAAAATCTTACAGATTTCCAATTAATTATCAGCCGTGTAGTAGAAAGTATTATAGGTTTAATGGCAGCTAAAGAGGCATACAGGCAGAACTGGGCTATATGAAATGACGGTTAAGGTTAAGCTTATAATGGTTATAATTTTTATATTATGGAAAGCTGTTGGCTCTGCAGACCGTGGATTAGATGTGTATTTGAAAAGGACACGATGCTTTAGATGAAGAAATCTGCATCCGCTTTGTAACTAGATTATTGTAGGGATGTTATTCTACCCTAAGAGTAATTGTTACGGATGAACTGGAAAACTGAGCATTCTGCACTCAAAAACGCCTAATATACCGAGCTAAAAATGCGCACTAGCCAGTATGGAAAAAGGGGAAATCGCTTATAAAATTCAAGTCACTACAATGGGTGCGAAATACTTTATCGCTAATGGGCAAGGTCAAGAATATATTTGCTTTAACGTTGAGGGATATAGAAAAGGATGGCAAGCAGAGATCAGTATTGGCAGTGGCCTAAATTGATTTGCGATGAAAGCAAGGTTTTTTTGAGGCTTAAAATTCAGGAATAATGCCTCTTGTATGGCCTTAATCTATTAACTGAGAGTATTTAACTATTTTTCGTTGCAGAATCAGAATTTACTTGCTTGTTAAACTAACAGTACTAAGAAGAAAGCATATATATAAAAATTATGAATTTTCTAAGATAGAATATGACCAGGAAATTCAATTTCAGTGAAAACTGGGTTACCAAATTAAGATCAGCTTTAATTATCCAGACTCAAATCTTTCTTGAAATAATAAGTTATCTTTGCTATTACTTTACGAAAATTTTCAAATCACTACCTAATAAAAAATGGAATATTATCACCCTGAACTCAAAGAAGGAGCACTAACTTTGTGCATACATTTTTCTTCTAGAAACAAAATGCCAGGTCGATACGATAAATTCCCAACTACTAAAAACGTGTCAAATATATATATTAATCCTGGACGTAATAACTGGTATCTTAATGGTTTTTTAAATCCCAGTGAAAGCTTGTCTAGCTCTGTTGATTTGTTATGTTCTATAATAGAAAAGAGCGGGTGTAAAAAAGTTGTTTGCATTGGAAGCAGCATGGGAGCATACGGTGCAGCTTTTTTTGCTCCTTTAATAAAAGCAACTCGTGCAATTTTATTCAATCCAGACCTTTGCCTGAGTTCACTTTTCAGTTATGCACAGCAAAACCTAACTAGCAGTGACCTTCAGCTCCTCCCTTCAATCAAAGCACAAGCTGGTTGTGATTATTACGTTATTGCTGGTATGCATTCACCGCAAGACGTTTTTTCTACGATCCACTTCTTTTCGGGGGATATTGACACCTATTATTTTCTTCCAAACTGTGGGCATTCTACTTCTCGCTTTCTGAATCAATTTAATTTACTTAATAGAGTAATAGAAGATTTGTTGTTAGATACGCCAAAGTGTGAAATGTTAAATGTATTAAGCTACCCTATGCGAGAACGTTTAAGCTATTTTTTTAAAGATAATAACTTTAATCATCAAACTATACTCAACTATGTTCAAACTTTTATGCATGTAAACAAGCCTAATAGTTTTGTTGAAGGCGTCGTGGAAGATTTAATGTCCAAGCGTCTTTTTGGAAATGCTTTGTCTCTGTTAGGAGTCTTTGCACAATCAAATCCATTGTCCTCAGATATGAAGTTAAAACTAGCTCGTTGTGCACGAAAAACTAAACGATATTCCCTTGCTTTAAAAATTGCCCAAGAATTGATTAACACTAGATTGAATAAAGAAGCACTTTGGGAAAGTGCTCTTGCTCTTGAAAGTATAAACCAAATTGAAAAATCGAGAGACGTCATGGCAAAGATATACAGACTCCACTTAGAAGATCCTATTTATAAAATTGCTTATTCTAAATGTTCCAAACCCGACTAGAAATACACTTCATTTTGATAACCTATTTCAAATATTAAGCTTTTTAAACTTCACCCCACGGGCGCACTACTATAAGTGCCTAGTACGAAATATGGACACGGATTGTTATTGTTAACACACTCCTCGAGCTTTAGTCATGAGAGCAGGTTAACAAAATAAGAACTCATTTTTGCTCCCAACTTTTATCTCTTAAGCAGTTTATTTTTTTGCGTATATTGAGAACCTTCTCTAAGTCAAAATCAGCTCTTACAAATTCTAGAAGCTTGATTTTTTAGGAACTTCATAAAATTAAAGGAATCTGATGCTTGCCAAAAGCTTTCTGAATATAACGTTTTATCTGATACTTGCTTATTAGCATAAAGAGTTTTGGACAAGTCAACTAATTTATAACTCGCTAGTGAATTTCTATAAGTTTCTAGGGTTACTTTTTCTATTACCCCACCTTTGCCGGGACCAGATGATACAGATTGTCCTTCCATAAGCTGCATTAAATAAATATTTTTAGCTACTTTACGTACTATAGATAGGTAGTGCTCAACTACTTTTGGTTCCATTTCTTGAAAACTTGCTGCGTTCCAAAATAAATCGACTTTTATATCTGCTATAAGCTGAAACTGACTATTAGAAAAAATATAGATTTTTCCTTTTTTAATTTCTTTTAAAGAGCTTATTTCTCGTGTTTGGTAATAATCTATAACATCATTAGGGAAGATGCCCTTTAAATACTGATTCTGAACATATAATTGAGGAGCAATATCAAATATAAGAATTGTCGCTGAGGGATGGGCTTTCTTTATCATTTCAGCCTGCTTACCAGAACCAGAACCAAGTTCCACTATAATTTTTTCATCAAAGTTAAAAAACTGCCCTACATAGCTGTAACGCAAATAAAAATTGAGCCAAGAAAATGTAAAATAACAGCCATCCTTGTATGTTAAATCTTCTGGGTTACCTAATGTAGAAATACTAATTTCTTTAAGAGGCTTCGTACCTCTGAGATGTCCTAAACTAGAAGTATAATCGTAAGCTTGAGAATAATTTAAATTGGAACAAATGAGATCTGTTGCCCCAAATGAACGCAGAACCGCTCCAGCAGTTCCTTTAGGATCATTATTTCTTCTAAAATCTTTTAGACCTATGGATAAAAGGTAACTATACAAACGTTTAGATTTCTTATACCAATAATTTGTCCACTTGTATATCGGATCAACCTTTGCAAAATCATTCATCATTAATTTTAATAACTCCTGATCATCTTGGAGCTGGCTTAATTCTTGATCAATTTTAACTTGCACTATGTGTAATATTTTTTATATAAGGATTTTTTAGAGTAACTAAATATCGGGGGTAGTCTATCATATTTTTTACTAATGTAAATAGATATTTTCCAAGCAAGAAAGCGTTACTAATTTTGTAAAAGGTTTATACTCTTTAAAATTGGAGTGTAGACAGGTTAAGTATTTGGATAATATCATTAAATCTGACCATGATAAGCTTAAGCGCTTAATCAACCAACAGTGGGGTTAAAATCAATGAAAATAGCCTATGCCACCATCAAGGGGTTTGAAGTGATGAGAATGCTTCAAAAAGGAGGTTTTTAACTTCGGGCCATATGAACAGGGTATTTTCGGTGAAATTAGAATTATTACTAAATGATTTACTTGCTTGCTAAACCACTGGTGGAATAGCGTGACCCTCCTTCGCCTCCCTTCCTTATTTGCAACAGGACCGATAATGCTATAATTGCAATATCATTGCTACTTATTTATCCATTTCTCTAAGAAAAACTTATTTCTACTCTCCATCGTTTTCTACCTTCTACGCCATATTTGGAATTGCTGATTAATTATACTTCTACATGAATTGCTCCAAGTACATCAGGATCATGTACACCATGATCTGGCACAACGAAATCACCTAATAATAGATGGTCAGGATTTATATCATCCCCTAAATTATCCCACGCAAAGCTGTCTAATAATTCTTTAGTTGTTTTTGTTCTAAACGTTGTATCTATTTGTACTAATTTAGCAAAGTCTTGAGCTACTTTTCCATTAAATTTATAATTAGACTGTATAGCTTTAATAAACTCTTTAGTATATCCAAAACCTTTTTGCAAAAAAACTAAGTAGGCATCTTTGATAAGATCAATCGATTTTAAAGATTCAATATCTTTTGAATGGGCATGATCAGCTAAGTATTTCACCATATGGCCCTTTCCAAGAGATACAGCTTCTTGTAAAATCGTAGTAGCTGTTACTCCTAAATTATTCCATTCTTGACTATTTAATAACTCTTCAGCTGTTTTTGTTCTAAACGTTGTATCTATTTGTACTAATTTAGCAAAGTCTTGAGCTACTTTTCCACTAAATTTATAATTAGACTGTATAGCTTTAATAAACTCTTTAGTATATCCAAAACCTTTTTGCAAAACACCTAAGTAAGCATCTTTGATAAGATCAATCGATTTTAAAGATTCAATACCTTTTGAATGGGCATGATCAGCTAAGTATTTCACCATATGGCCCTTTCCGAGAGATACCGCTTCTTGTAAAATCTTAACAGCTTGATCGTGAGCTTTTAACCCAAGAGCTACATCATGATCTTTTCTTAGATTTTGTGCGCTTTCATTACCTTTGGATAGTAATGCCTTCAAACCTTCTGCACTTAACCTTGCTGTGTTTCTAGCAGCCAATTTTGTTAGATTGTCCACTACAAAAACACCACAATCTTTATCGTTAAACTGTTGCTTAAATAAGAGATCCGTAACAGCGTGAACTGCAAAAACATCTTTTACTATATCTATCAATTCCCGCCCCCCCGCGCGTGCTGTAAGAGCGACTCCCATTGGATCATTATATATTACCTGGTAATCACCACCAATCTTAGGTTTAATAATCATTCCAGACCAGTGAACATTATTTAGGTTAATTGGTATTAAGATTGAACTCTTATTATTGAGATTTATTTCAATTACAGATTGCAATAAAATATTTTCCCAGATAGCGACATCGGCAGTAAGGTCTATTATAGGTGCAACATATGCATTTGGTACAGCTTTTGTTAACAATAAACTTATCTGATCGTTAGTATACAAAGAAGCTTTAGTAATAAATTCTAGTTTTTGACTATCAATCATAACATCTAAACTTTTCCATTCCTTACTCGCTAGCAGCACTTGTTTATTACTAAACTTAGAAACTACTTCAGCCAACTTTTCTACATCTTTCTTCACCACATTATCAAAATCCAGCGTTGCTACCACCTTAATAAATTCTTTAGCATAAGAGTAAGGCTTACTATCTAAAACTTTAACACAAGCTTCTCTTATCATTTGGAATCCAACAAATTCAAAAGTGTTCATATATGGAGTACTATACGTAAGGTTATCAAAAAAATCTTTTACCTCGTCTTCATTAACATCCTTTGCCTGATCAAAAATTGTTGCAAAGCTGTAGATTGTGATACATTGTACAGTTCCATCCACTTAGTTAGGAATTTATGTTCACCAATATTACTTTGGACTAATTTCTGAACTAGATCGGCAACTTTTTGTTGTAGGCCATCACTAAAATGATAACTCGCAAGAACCCCATTAATTCCTCTTGCAACCTCAGATGCAGTTACTATTTCCGAAAAAACTTCATTAAACATGCCTAAAATTTTATTTGTTAAGGGATGTCTATCCTCTGGTTTTAAGTTATTGCCCTTGTACATATCTAAGAGCCATTGAACAAAAGCTAACTCAGGATCTTCTACATCTTTAGACAATTTGTCGAATACTCGATCAAATACAACCTGAAACTCATCAATATTCTTTGTATGCCATGCAATTTGCCCTCCTCCAATAATTGTATCTTGTACTACATAAAGTAACTCTATCAATAAGTAACTCTATCAATTTAGAGAAATTACACATGTTAACTTCAGCTAATTTCGCGGCTAATCCACCTATTAACTCGGCATTATTTTCACTAATATGTATAATAGTACCAACAGTCTTGCGTATATCATTTATACCATAGCCGGCGAATCGCCCTTCATATCCTTCTAATAAACCATCAATTACATCAGACAAAGATGTCCCCACGCCTCCTACCCTAACGGCAAAATTAAGAATACCCCCATAATCTCTTGCCAACATTGTTTTAAATGCGATAATTTTTGCTGTAATTTGAATATCATCTAGTGGATGATCGGCAATCATTTTTGCTACTATTGCTCCTGCTCGAGTCATATTTACATGAGTATCTGGTGAATAACCTACAACAGGTTCTAACTTCGGTAGTAACCCCCCGGATAACACAGGGTTTTTAGGTTCTACTGATCCATAATTACGCAATAAGCCAATAATTGTGGTTTTTTGAGGGCTATCTATTACACCATCTATAGCTCTTCTGTGAAGTGCAGGAGCTTCTGTAGGATTGTTTATGGTATTAGGATTAGCTCCACATTCTAGTGCTGTTTTTACTAAATCTGTGTTATTTTGTTCAACTAACCAACTAAGAAGTGTTTTATTAACTACCCTCCCCAAAGCAACATCAGTGACATCAATCATAATATTAGTGTCAGCTCCATACTCTAGCAATAGTTTTAGTATTTCTGCGCTACGGTCCCAATTGTTCCATCTTGATATTAGATAAGATAATGCTGTTTTGCCTGCTGCTCCACCTCTAATACCCACTACATCAGGATTCATCCCAGCATCTAACCAAAATTTAACTACCACTGGATCTTTGATAAGTAACCCATTAAAAAATCCCTCTACGCTTTCTAGATCAAATTCATAAATTTGTACTTTTTTTTGAGATTTTGACATATAAACTTTTGTGTATTTATTAATTATTGTTAACGATCACGTTAACAGTAATTGCTAATTTAATCAACTGTATTTTTTAATTGCTAAATGGATTTTTCTTTGGAAATCTCATCGTAAAATTGATTATTTTTCAAGATCCCAAAACCTTATCAAATTTTCTTAAACCTTCACCAATTGCTAGCAAGAGTAAATGGTCCCTTGTATGGGCTGTTAACATTTCCTAGTTTCATTGAGATCCCCAGGCTCCTCAATCATATATTTTAATGTAATAAAACTAGTGTTATATATTGCAGTCATAATCGGATGATTATCAAAATGAAGTTGATCAATTTTGTTAAGTAAAAACCCTAACATTTCTATATAATTATTGTCTATAGCCATTACATCAAGAGATAAACTCTGCATTACTATAGAATTCCTCGAGGTCTATTCCTTTTTCTTCTACAAGGCACTTTAATATATTTAATTTTTTATTTTCTACAGCTAATTCAATAGTCCTATATACCTCTTCTGGGTATTGATCTTTTCTACATCTTCAATCGCCTCGCGATTGATTTCTCCAGATAACTGGATAGGATCATACTCTAATGGAGAAGCTATAAAACTTTTTAGAGAGTCAGCTATTTGGTGGGTGGCAATAGCTCACATTTTCTTTTCATATAGAATATTAAATGAGTTAGAGTCGTAATAATTTTGTCAAAATAATAAAAACCACAAGATTTTAGCTCATCTTACACAGTTATAGCCAAACCGTTATAAATCGGTTACAGTATTGAATATTAGGAAAATAAATAATATATGAACACAAGATAACATATTCTATACACTTTAGGAAAAAGGTATTATCAGTAAAAGAGAAGGAACAGTTAAGTTTTACGGCAATATCAAAAAGTTTAACATAAGAAGAAATAATAACGATGCTTATTAATACGAACGGGCTGAGCATTTAGGGTTTAGCAGATCTGGTATACAGAAAGCTCTTAAGAAATTAAACATAACGTATAAAAAAGCTTTACGACACCCGAAGGCAAAAGAGGAAGAGAGATTAGAGTTTCAGGATAGGATAAAGAAATTGAAAAAGAGGGAAAAGCTATTGTATTTAGAGATTAGAGCGATTTTGTAGAAAGTGCCCCCAGAACTCATAGATATTCAATAAAAATGGAGAGATGCTATGGAACAGATAATTGGCCTCCATCCAAGAAGCCAATTATTATAGGTGTGCTAAGACAAATCTCTGCTAATAGTATCAATTTGTAACTGCAAGGTTAATGGCGCAGTTTCTAATTGTTGAGTAGGATAGGATTTAATACCAAAACTACCTGCTAATTCAGTAATTGCCATGGTCAACGTAGCTTTCCATAAAACAAGGATAAATAGGGTCTGTCCAATTGATTGTGTAAATTCTCATAAATTATAATTAAAGGAAAAATAAATGACTAAAAATATACAGACCGAAAAGCTAAATGCAGCAATAGATACGCTCATAAAAAGTGATGCAGATTTATCAAATATAGTTGGGAAAGAAGGTTTTATTAAACAACTTAGCAAACATATTTTAGAACGTGCTTTAGAAGCAGAAATGCAAAGCCATTTAGGTTATGAACGCTATAGTAGGTCTGATGTAGAGAATACGCGCGGGTAGTTATCAAAAGAATTTAATAACCAACAACGGTCAAATAGAACTTAATGTTCCAAAAGACAGGAAAGGAAAATTTAAATCTATAATTATCTAAAAGAAATAAAGCCGAATAGATGGTTTAGATCAAAAAATAATATCCGTGTATGATAAAGGTATGAGTATCTTGGATATTAAGATCCAATTAGAGGAATTATACGGAGCCGAAGTAAGTGAATCTTTAATTAGTAGAGTAACTGACGATGTAATTGATGAAATTAAACCTTAGCAAGGTAGATTTTTAGAGGCTGTATCCAATAGTATTTTTTGATTGTTTAGTAGTTATAGGTAAGACAGGATAAACGAATTATCAATAAGTGTACATATATAGCGTTAGGAATTGATTTATCGGGTCATAAAGATATTCTTGAGTTATGGATAAGCGATAATGAAGGAGCTAAGTTTTCGTCGAATAATTTAACCAAAATGACGCACAGAGGTTTATTAGGCCTTCTCATTGCCTACAATGATATTTTAACCGGTATGTCGGAAGCGATATCAGCCCAGTATACCTAAAGTGTGAGAATCAACTCTGTATTCCGTCCCAAATCAGAAGTAGCTTAAAATTTGTCTAATATAATAAAGATCGTAAAAAATTGGCTCAAATTAGATTGGTAACTAGAATCTCTATGCTGTTTTGATACTAGAAAGGCTTTACAAACATGCTTTGAAGTATTTTACTGCAAACTGATATAAAAGTTCTGTTAATGCTAGTTTTTTTTCTGTTTTAGACCAAGTAATAAGTTCTTCTAAAGCTCTTTCAGGAGTTGTAAATTTTCCTGTTACTTTACTGACATATATAGGATAAAGAATTAACGTACCCGCTATTAACTCGTTCAATAATAGTGTGCGACTATGCAGCCGATTAGAAGCGTACACGTCTTTTGTAAGCCCCCATCCTGAATAAAAAGGCTGGCCATAACATACTACAGTTTTATTCCGTAATAAAGCTTCAAAGCCTGCTAGCGACGTTAATACATGTACTTCATCAACTAAGGGAAAAAGCTGTTCTATATTAACATCAAAGATTACCTCATTGCAGAATTGTAATATATCATTTTCATTAGTTTCATTACTTCTTAATCCAGCTTGGATATCAGGGTGGATTTTATAAATTATATAGTCTGTTGGGTTAGCTTCTCGCACTGCCTGTAATAGACTCAAGTTATTCTTGATAGTATTACTACCATAAATAATTGATGCGTCAGATTCTACCTGGCCAGTTACTAGAATAACTTTTTTTGCTATCGAGGGTCTTCTCCAATTTAGACTACCTATATTATATTTTGTTAGTTTATATCGAATTATCTGTCTCCTAAGAGACTCAGCTCTTTCTAGTAATTTGTTATCGAATATGGTATTCTCTAGAATATATTCGAGCTTAGATTCTGTACTAGTAGCAAAATAAATTCCTAGATGATCAGTAACTAGAGAAATTGGTTCAATTAAGGCCGCCCCTAATCCTACTGAGCGCAAGAAACCGTCTTCTACTCTTATCAAAGAAGTATTAGGGTCTAATTTTTTATTTATTTGTTTTTGCCCCCAAATAACTATAGTGCTATTTGCAGGTATATTCTTTGTTGATTTAACAAATTTTACCTTGCTCCCTTGAAAGAATTTACGGATGATAGGTTTTTTCCAATAAGAAAAATCATAAGCATATAGCTTTTTAGGAAAACCTTGGCGTATAGATCTTTGTAGTGCAATATGTTCTATTATTGTTTCTATTTGACAACGTTCTCCTGTTTCGGGGTTAACATACCGAGGATAATTAATCAAGGAAGCATAAATTAGCTGTTCAAGAGTAACCTTGGTTCTACGCTTAGGAGGGGCTATATAATCAATGGTCAATCCCCACCCAGCATAGAATGGCATTCCAAAAGTATGAACAGTTTTACCCCATATTAATGCCTCAAAACCCAGTTGGGAGGTAACGGTATATACTTTATCAGCTTTTTCCAATAAGCTGGCAGGATGTATATCTTCACCTAAAATTACCACTCTTTTTAACCTGTTAAGCAGTTGCGTGTTAAAATAGCCTTTTTTACGTCCGGTAAACACTTCGGGGTGTACTTTAATTAATATTGTATGATGAGGGTTATCCTTAATAGCTGCATGCAGCATTTTGCTAAAGCTATTAGCATTTGCCAGTCCACAACTTATGGAAGCATCCCCTAAGACCTGATCTATAACAAGCACAAATCGGTTTGGTAATTCTAAATTGCTATCATGCTGGTGGTTGTATTTTGATACTCTACTTTTTTGCCATAATTCTATTAAGTCAGAAACACGCTCTTGTTGTTTAATAGAGAGAGCGTGAGAAATCATTAATTCCAGGCGTGAAGGAGAATTTGCGTCTAAGTATAACCCTATATCATCCACAACTATCGATAAGGGATAATCAATATGGCCCAGTTCTACCGATCTTAAAAAACCATCTTCTAGGCTAACATATCGTAATCGCTTTAATCGAGTGTAGCATTTAGCAATTTTTGTTAAAAACCCCCCTTGTCCCCAAACAGCTACTTTATCAATTCCTTGTGAATTAAAGGAAATAATTTTAATTGGTACGCAAGGAGCTTCTAAGAATTTATCTAGATAAGGGATCTTTAAAATTTTTCTTGACAAGATTCCGATCATTTGTTAAACAGGGTCAGCTTAAATAATACCATAAAAATGCGGATATTGTAAGCGGTACAATTTTTTAGTAAAGGAAAATATAAAAGTTGGTTTACTAAAAGCTTCAATTAATATATGTTTAAGAGAAATTAAACTTTCTTTTATGCCAGTTAAAGAAGCTAGTTTTTATGAAAAAATATAAAAACCCTCCACCAATCGTAATAGCTAAAAGAGTTATTTACGCTCTTTTCTTAAAAGAACTTAAAACACGTTTCGGTCAATATAAACTAGGAGTATTTTGGTTTTTTCTAGACCCTCTAATCCAGGTGGTGTTTTTTGGAGTATTGTTTGGCTATATAGCAAAAAGAGTTATGCCAAACGTAGATTATACAGTTTATGTAACTACTGGTATTTTAACTTGGATGATGTTTAGAAATGTATTAAATCGTGGAATAACTGCTATTGATTCTGCCAAGGTATTTTTTGTTTTTTCTCAGGTTAAACCCCTTGATGCATTTATCTCCAGGGTATTTTTAGAGTTTTTTATTTTCTCCATACTTTATATAGTTGTGATGTCGATACTGGGTTATTTAGAGCATGAATTTGTTTTTTTTAAGCCTTTGGAATTTATAGTATGTTATATTTGTATTTTTTTAATAGGATGTGGATTAAGTTTGGTAATTATGGTCGTATCATCTTTATATCGTGATGTTCGTAAAATATTAGGGGTAATCCTACGGGTTCTTTATTTTACTTCAGGAGTAATTTTTCCTATTAAATTTATTCCTATAAAATATCATTACTTATTGGCTTGGAATCCAATAGTCCATATAATGGAATTAACTAGGGAAGCGCTCTTCCCTGCATTTAAAGGTGTTATAGGAAGTTTATTGTATATTTTTACATCCACAATTATTATCCTTTTTTTAGGTTTAGCAAGTTTTTTCTTATCCAGAAACAGGATACTTCAATAAAATGTTGGTACTTGAGAAAATAACAAAAAGCTTTTTGCTAAAGGGGGGTGTACGACGGTATATATTCCGTGATCTTAATTTAACTATACCTAAATTAAATTTAGCAATATTAGGCAAAAATGGAGCAGGAAAATCAACCCTTCTTTCACTTATTGCCGGTTCTCTCTATCCCGATTCCGGTAGGATAATTCGTCGCTGTAGTGTATCATGGCCAGTAGGGTTACAATCTGGTTTTCAAGGAGATATGACGGGTCGGGAAAATGTATTATTTGTTTGTAGAATACACGGTTATAGTTTATATTCTGCTAAAAAAAAAGCATCTTTTGTTAATAATTTTGCTGAACTGGGAAAATATTTTGATATGCCAGTAAAAACCTATTCGAGCGGTATGAAAGCTAAGTTGGGGTTTGGTTTGTCTATGTCTTTTGATTTTGACTTATATCTGATTGACGAAGCTATAGCTGTTGGGGATCCTTCGTTTAAGAAAAAATCTTCTCAACTATTTGAGGAAAAGCGAAAGAAATCAAATATTATTATGGTTTCTCATAGTATAAGTACTATTAAACAATGGTGTGATGCTGCAATTTATTTGGAAAATGGGATATGCCAATTTTATGAGAATATCGATGAAGCTATTAGTCGCTATAAATCTGCTTAAAAATTTTTTAAAGCGCAATTTTCAGCCTAAGGTAATGAAGTGGTTTATGAAAATATCAATAAAGCTATTAGTCACTATAAATCTGCTTAAAAATTTTTTAAAGCGCGATTTTCAGCCCAAGGTAAAGAGGTGGGTAATAAACCTTTATTACAAAAGAAAAGCTTTGCTTTATTGTGTTATTATGCCTGTAGTAATTTTTGCGTTTTATATGCTTGTAATAGCTCCCGATCGATGGGTTGCTGAATCTAAGGTGGTTGTTAAAAATATCTCATCAGGCAAGGGGGAAATATCTGCTCTAGGGTTTATAATTGGCGACCTTAATTCTAAAACTCGCGAAGATATATTTTTTTTAAAAGAGTATATACATTCTTATGACATGCTCGAATATTTAAATCATGCTATTGATCTCCCGAAGCTTTATAGAAAAGGTATCTGGGATCCCTTTTCTAGGCTTTTTAGCGGAACGGCAAAAGAGGATATTCTTAATTACTATAAATCTAAAGTCCTATTGGTGTTAGAAGAAAACAGCGGGGTTTTAACAATTGCCACACAAGGCTTTAAATCTAAAGATGCAAAGAAAATTAATGATGCTATTTTAGAAAGAAGTGAGTGGTTTTTAAATGAAATATCGCACAAAATTGCTAAAGATGAAGCGTTATTTTTTGAAAATCAAATAAAACAAGCTGCGAAACGTGTGAATGAGGCTAAAAAAGCTATTATAAGTTTTCAGGTTGAAAATAATATAATTAATCCCTCAACGCAATTAAAGTTTGGGACAAAATTAATTGCTAATTTAATAGGAGAATTAGCTTCTCATGAAACAGAACTAAGAACTTTAAGCTCTTATTTAAGTAATAATTCCCCTCAAATAATTTCAACACAATCAAAAATCACAGCACTAAAAGGGCAAATCGATAAAGAAAGCAGAGTTATAGCTGGTGGAGATGAACAAGCACTCAATTCTATTTCTTTAAAGTTTCAGGATTTAGAGACAGAAGCTAAAATTGCAGAACAAATCTATGAAGCTACAGTTGCATCGCTCGAAAAAAATAGATTAGATTCAGCAAAAAAGTTTAAATCTTTAGCTATCATTTCTGCAGCTATTTTACCAGAAAAGCCTATTTTACCTAAAAGGCTATACAATATTATGCTATTTGCTATAATTATTGGAGCAGCTTACGGTTCTATTAGGTTAATACTGTCTTCTATTAAGGAACATATATGAAAAAGAAAAATACATTTATTTGGATATTATATTTTATTTTAAGTTTATTGTTGAGTTTTCCTATATACGCCGACACCACAACCCAAAAATCCTTAACAGAAGGTGGGACCGAGCCACGTACAGCGGAGAATAATGGACAAAACCTAGTTAATTCTAACAGGGAGCTATCCAAAAAGTCTAAAATCTTTGGAGCGAATTTATTTACCGGTAAATATGCTCAAGCTTCTTTTTCGGGGTTTAACCCTAATTACGTAATTTCGGTAGGTGATAGCATAATTATAAGAATTTGGGGAGCTTTCAATCATGAAGACAAATATGTCGTTGATGCTCAAGGTAATATATTTTTACCTAATATTGGCCCTATAAAGGTGTTGGGAATAACTAGTGGAAACCTGAATAAATCAGTAGAAGCAGCAGCAAAGAAAGTCTTCGAGAATAATGTTTTTACCTATGCCAATTTAGATACAGCTCAGCCAGTAAAAGTTTTTGTTACAGGGTCTGTATACCATCCGGGTCTCTATTCAGGTTTATCTTCAGATTCTATATTATCGTACTTAGATAAAGCAAATGGTATCGACCTCGAACGTGGAAGTTTTATTGATATTACTGTTCTACGTAATAATATTGTGCATACAAAATTTAATCTTTATGATTTTCTCTCAGAAGGGCGTATAAAGCTTATTCAACTTACGGATGGAGATGTAATATTTGTTGGAGCAAGAAAAAATACGGTGTTTGTTACTGGGGCAGTAGCAAATGAGGCAGAATTTGAGTTTAAGGATAAAATAGCTGCTTCTTCAATAATAAAGTTATCGCAGCCTAAACCTTCAGCAACTAATTTTACAGTAGCAAGGAAAACTGGGAAACTAAGGCAGGCTTTTCATTATAATTTAAGTGAAGCTCCAAAGGTTATGTTGGAAGCTGGTGATGAGGTTACAGTAACTTCTGAAAAAGGGTCAGAATCTATACTTGTTAAAGTTGAACAACCTAATTCAGATTATAGATCTTTTGCTCTTCCTTATGGTTCTTCCCTAGCTGATGTTCTATCTCAGATAAAACCTGGTTTTATGGCAGAGATGGATGCTATCCAAATTTTTAGGAAATCAATTGCTATGAGGCAAAAAGAGGCTATCCAAACTAGTTTAGCAAAATTAGAAGCTTTAGCTTACACAAGTATGTCTTCTACAGGAGAAGAGGCTAATATTCGTAGTAAAGAAGCTGAACTTATATCTAAATTTGTTGAACGAGCCAAAAACGTTGAACCAAAAGGACAAATTGTATTAGAAGAAAATCATAATCCTAAAGATATAGCCCTTGAAGATGATGATCTGATCCTTATTCCTAAAAAGAACCATTTGGTACTGGTTCAAGGGGAAGTAAATTTTCCTACGGCACTGATTTATAAACCTGGAAACAGAGCAAAGGATTATATAAAAAAAGTTGGTGGATATTCTCTTAATGCCGATAAAAATAAAGTTTTAGTTATAAGGAGATCAGGAGTTATTCTTGATTCTTCATCGGTGGGTTCTAATATCAAGCCAGGCGATGAAATTATAGTGTTACCAAAAATTAATTCTAAAAACCTTGAAGTAGTAAGGGCTATTACACAAATAATTTATCAGATTGCGGTTTCTTCAAAAATTGTGTTAGGTCTGTAGAATAAAACAATTTAATAGAAAGAGATGCAATTAAACCAAATTCCAAGATATAAGTCGGTAACGCTTTTACAAGGGCCTGTAGGGCCATTTTTTAAAAAGTTTTCTAAATATTTAAAAAAAAGAAATACAAAAGTTTTTAAAATCAATTTCAATCTTGGAGATGACTTGTTTTATTGTTCAGAGGTTTTTCGTTTTAAAGGAAAAATAGAAGAACTTCAAAATTATCTGGAAAATATATTTATTAAAACTTCTACTGAAGCTGTTTTCCTTTTCAGCGGTTATAGAGAAATACATGTGGAAGCAGCCTCTATAGCTAAAAAAATGAAAATAGATATTTGGGTTTTTGAAGAGGGATATATAAGGCCGAATTATATTACTTTAGAAAAACAACGCTCAGTTTCTTCTTCAGGTAAAGTAAATTTAAATATTAAATTCTGTGCTATAAATCACAATAATGTGAACTTTTCTTCAAAAAAATATTTATATGTTTTTGAAAGAATGGTTATTTTCGGGTTCTTATATTTTACAGCAGGACTATTTAGCCATTTTTTTTACCCATATTATATACATCATAAAAAATTTAGTTTAGTGCAAGGATTGTACTGGCTTAAATCCTTCATCCGTAAGATTTTATACTTTTTAATAGATAGAATCAGAACATATAAGCTGTTTAGGGACTACAAAAAAAAATACTTTTTTGTTGCTTTACAAGTTGCAGATGATTTTGCAGTGGTTAGGAATAGCAACTATAAAAGTATTCAAGCTTTTATAGAAGAAGTAATTAAAAGTTTTTCCAGTGCAAAGGAAAAATATTCAATGGTGGTTTTCAAACATCACCCTATGGATCGTGGCTATAATCAGTACGGTCGGTTTATTGCTAAATTGGCAAAATTTTATGGTATCAAAGATAGAGTATTGTATCTACACGAAGTTAACAATGCTAAACTCATTAAAAATAGCTGTGGTGCAGTAGTTATAAATAGCACTATAGGTTTTCAAACATTATATTATAATATCCCAATAAAGGTTATGGGGAAAGCTATATACGACCAAAAAGGGTTAACACATCAAGGATGTTTGGATTCATTTTGGGAAAACCCGCAACCAGTATCTAAGAAATTATTTAATCAGCTTAAGAATTATTTAATTCAAACATGTCAAATTCCCGGCTCTTTTTATGGCAGAGATATTAACGAATTAGGCACAGAAGAAAATAATGTTGTTATTTACAAATAGTAGCTATTTTTTGCATTAGGAGAAACTATACCACTAAGTTGTTGTGTATTAGAAGATCTGATGGGCGTAGCAAAAGAAGCATCGTATAATTTTAAACATCAAATCAACGTTGCTAGTAAATAAATAATACATTTAGAGAAGATACTAAAA
>Ga0194130_10000805_pt1 | contig 55362 bp, 50 predicted proteins | sample TA2KigsurfametaG_FD_160084 | JGI IMG/M metagenome (GOLD analysis project Ga0194130, IMG submission 160084) | Freshwater microbial communities from Lake Tanganyika, Tanzania - TA2015050 Kigoma 12 surface | ecosystem: Environmental > Aquatic > Freshwater > Lake | place: Tanzania: Lake Tanganyika...
AAGCGGGTAGCGTTTGCTGTATCAGTGACTGTGCGACGAATAGCTTGATTCCGGAAAATACCTTGCTGCGGTGGCCAAGGGCGATCCGCGTGTCCTGCAACTGCCTCACCATTTCACGTGCGGCATCGCGAAACAAATGTCCTGCCATAGTTAACCGCGGTGGCACAGTGTCTCGGTCGACCAACGCGATGCCAATCCAATCTTCTAGCGCACGGATCCGACGGCTGAACGCAGACTGCGTGACATTACGCGCCTGAGCCGCCCGGGTGAAGCTCGACATATCGGATAACACCAGAAAGTCTTCAAGCCATTCGATGTCCACAGCAGCCCCAATGCATCATGCGGCGCGAAAAACACCGCATCGAGACGCGTTATTAAAACGCTAACTTCGGATGGGCGAGACTGTAATTTAATTAGTTCCCAACCGCTAGGGGGGTGACAGCACGTTGCTGGGTCACGCGGTGCCAATAGCTTGGCTTTTGCAGGAATATGTGCCGTGAAAACAACGAAACGAATGGGCGTCGATCAGTAAAGCAAGACGCCAATAATGCAGCGCTGCCGCACAGGTGATGCTGCAAAAAAGCCGCCGGCGAACCGGCGGCTTGTCTGCATTCGACTAAGCGTGGCTATTCAGCGTGGCGCCTAGTCGTGCGAGTGGATATCGTTATCCTTGGTCTCGCTGACAAACAGCGTGCCAATCACAAACGTGATCAGCGCGATCACGATCGGATACCACAAGCCGTAATAGATATCGCCCTTGAACGCCACCAGCGCGAACGAGGTGGTCGGTAGCAAACCGCCAAACCAGCCATTACCGATATGGTAAGGCAGCGACATCGAGGTGTAGCGGATACGGGTTGGGAACATCTCAACTAGCATCGCCGCGATCGGGCCATAGACCATGGTTACGTACAGCACCAGAATCACCAATATCAGCAATACCATCGGCTTGTTGAGCTGCGCCGGATCGGCCTTGGCAGGGTAACCCGCCTCGCCAATCAAGGCCTTCAGCTGATCGGTAAATTCTTTGTCTTTGGCGGTCGCTTCTTCTTTCGGCAATCCCACCGCGCTGTACGACGACAACTCTTTCTCACCCACCTTGATCACGGCGGTAGTGCCGGGTGGCGCCGCTTCGTTTTTGTAGTTCACCGAAGCCGCCGCAAGCTTGGCCTTCGCTATGTCGCACGACGAGGTGAACTTCTTGGTGCCGGTTGGGTTGAACTGGAACTGACACTCGGCCGGATCAGCAACCACCACCACCGGCGAATTGTTTTGCGCCGTTTCGAGCGCAGGGTTCGCAAAGTGCGTGAGCGCCTTGAATAACGGGAAGTAGGTGAGCGCTGCGATCAAGCACCCGGCCATGATGATCTTCTTGCGGCCGATCTTGTCTGACAACGTGCCGAACACGATGAAGAACGGTGTGCCGATCAGCAGCGACGCTGCGATCAGAATATTCGCCGTTGGACCATCGACCTTCAAGGTCTGCGTCAGGAAGAACAAGGCGTAAAACTGACCGGTGTACCAAACCACCGCCTGACCAGCGGTCAAGCCTACCAATGCAAGAATCACGATCTTGAGGTTTTTCCACTGACCGAATGCTTCCGACAGCGGCGCCTTGGAGACCTTGCCTTCTTCTTTCATGCGCTGGAACGCAGGCGACTCATTCATCGAAAGCCGGATCCAGACCGAAATACCAAGCAAGAACACCGATACCAGGAAAGGAATACGCCAGCCCCACTCGGCGAATTGCTCTTCACCGATCGCTGTACGGGTACCGAGAATCACCAGCAGCGACAGGAACAGGCCGAGCGTTGCGGTTGTTTGAATCCAGGCAGTAAAGGCACCGCGTTTGTGATCGGGTGCGTGCTCTGCCACATAGGTCGCAGCACCGCCGTACTCACCACCAAGCGCCAGGCCTTGCAGAATACGCAGCGTGATCAAAATAATTGGCGCCGCAATACCAATACTCGCGTAGGTGGGCAACAGGCCAACAACGAACGTTGATATACCCATTAACAAAATCGTGACCAGGAAGGTGTACTTGCGACCCACCATGTCACCCAAGCGGCCGAATACAATCGCGCCGAATGGACGTACCAGGAAGCCGGCGGCAAACGCCAGCAATGCAAAAATAAATGCAGTGTTCGGATCAGTGCCTGCGAAAAACTGCTTAGCGATGATGGCTGCCAACGAGCCATACAAGTAGAAGTCGTACCACTCGAATACCGTGCCCAGCGAGGAGGCGAAAATGACCTTTCGCTCTTCTGGCGTGATCACGTGGTCGGTTGCCTGAGCTGTGGCCATTGTGTCTCCCTATTATTTATAAATTTGCAACGGATTTCCGCAGCATTGCAAAAGAGTGTAGGTTTGAAAACTTACACTTCGCTTTCTTGAAACTTACAAAACCTTACGCCGATGTGACCCTGTCCAGCAAGCTGGTTTGGTTAAAAACTGCTGTGCTATTCTCGATCGCCCGGATTACTCTGGTCGGGTTTGTGGGAAGAATCATGATCAAGCATATTGTGATGTGGCAGTTGAAAGAACATGCCGAGGGGTCAGACAAGGTCACCAACGCACTCAAAATGAAAGCCCTGCTGGATGCGTGCGCAGATATCGTCCCGGGCACACTGGCATTCGAAGTCGCCTTGGCTCAGCCTGGTTATGAGTGCACCTACGACGTCGTGCTGTACTCGGTGTTTGAATCTGCTGCAGCGCTGGATGCTTACCAAAATCACCCGCAGCATGTCGCACTAAAACCGTTTGTGGCGGCGGTTCGGTCCGAGCGACAGTGCATGGACTACGTGATCGGATGATGGACATTTCGATCATGCTGAACGAAACAAAATCCACCCAGCAGTTATGTCACCGGCACTGGCTGCTTTTTTTCAACCTGTTTGATTTACCGAGTTAATCCGACCCCGTGCAAACCTATCAGCGAATTGTGCTCGCAGCGCGCCCCAAAGGTGGCGTATCGCCCAGTGACTTCAGGCTTGAAACCGTGCCAGTACCCGAGGTCGGTGATGGGCAATTATTAATCCGTAATCACTACCTGTCGCTTGATCCTTACATGCGCATGCGCATGGAAGACGTCAAGAGCTACGCCGCACCGCAAGCGATTGATGAAGTGATGGTCGGTGGCACGGTTGGCGAGGTGGTCGCTTCAAAACACCCCAAGTTTTCAGTAGGCGATCAGGTGGTCGGTATGCTGGGCTGGAGCGAAATGGGGCTCTCAGATGGCACCCTACTTAAAAAAGTGGATGGCGCGCGTGTTCCATTGTCTGCCTACCTCGGCGTGGTGGGTATGCCCGGCATGACAGCGTGGTACGGCCTGAACCACATTTTGAGGCTGAAGGCCGGTCAAACCTTGGCAGTATCAGCCGCCAGTGGTGCCGTCGGTAGCGTGGTCGGGCAATTGGCCAAGTTACAGGGTTGCCGGGTCATTGGCATCGCCGGCGGCAAGGCGAAATGTGATCTGGTGATCAACGACTTCGGGTTTGATGCCTGTGTTGACTACAAGGCGGGCAATCTGTTCAAAGATGTCAAGGCAGCTGCGCCCGATGGTATCGATGGCTTGTTCGAGAATGTCGGCGGCGTCGTCATGGATGCGTGCTTGGCGCAGATGAACCCATTCGGCAGAGTTGCGCTATGTGGCTTGATATCGGGCTACGACGTGCAACCGATGCCCATCCACGCGCTGCACAAAGTACTGTCGATGCGGTTGATGGTGCAAGGCTTCATTATCACCGAGCACCTCGAGCTGTGGTCGCAAGGTTTATCCGAATTAGGCCAGCTAGTCGCTTCGCAGCAGCTGAAATACCGCGAGACCCTATCCGAGGGCCTCGCATCAGCGCCCGAGGCGTTTATTGGTCTGCTTCGTGGCAAGAATGTCGGCAAGCAGCTGGTCAAGCTGATCTAATCGACTCGCGCCTGAAGTGATGCAAGGCACTCGTCACTCAAAACGCCGCCGTCACTCAAGACGCCACTTCGGGCTACCAACCGTCAACCTCTGCCAATTAAGTCATGCACTCCTTCGCTGAAAAAACTGCTGTGATTACGGGCGCTGGCAGTGGTCTGGGGCGTGAGTTTGCACTATTGGGCGCCAAGCTTGGTATGCGTCTGGTGCTGGCGGATGTCCAGCAGGACGCATTGAAGCAAACCGAAGCAAACGTGATCGCACTCGGCGCTCAAGCACTAAGTCAGGTATGCGATGTGCGTCATGGTGATCAGGTTGAAGCGTTAGCACAAGCGGCGCTTGAGCGTTTCGGCGCGATTCATCTCGTCTTCAATAACGCTGGTGTTGGCGCTGGAGGCCTGATCTGGGAGAGCACGCAGCAGGATTGGGAATGGGTGCTTGGCGTGAATGTGTGGGGCGTGGTTCATGGCGTGCGCGTATTTACGCCGATCATGCTGGCCAGCGAGAGAGCGGATCCATCTTTTCAAGGGCACATCGTCAACACCGCCTCGATGGCAGGGCTGCTGACGCCGCCGGCGATGGGAATTTATAACGTCTCCAAGCACGGGGTGGTTGCACTGACCGAGACCCTTTACCACGACCTGAGTCTTATCGATTCGCGGCTTGGCGTGTCGGTGCTATGCCCGTACTTTGTGCCTACCGGGATCAGCCATTCTGAAAGCGTCCGCCCGTCCGACGCGAAACCAAGCGCGGCACCCACACGCAGCCAACAGGTATCGCAGCTGATGCTGGAAAAAGCGGTCAGTGCCGGTAAAGTAAGCGCTGCAGAGGTGGCACAAATCACCTTTGATGCGATACAGGCGCGCCAGTTTTATATTTACTCTCACCCGCAAGCGCTGGGTAATGTCGAGCGCCGTATGCAAGATATTCTGCATGCACAGAATCCGGGTGATCCCTATGAACAAGCCCCCAAGCTGCGCGACCAGTTACGCGCGGGTTTGCTCGGCGATTAAGACCTCCATGCAAACCATGGCGGGTGTCGGCATAGCGACCTTCCGAGTTTACGTGTGCGGCACTTTGTTCAATTTTTAACAGGATCTGTGTATGGCCCAACAAGATTTCCGTTTTTTTCATCAGCTGCGGGTGCGTTGGGCCGAAGTCGATATGCAAGGGATTGTCTTTAATGGCAATTACCTGAATTACTTTGATGTAGCGTTCACCGAGTACTGGCGCAAGACGGGCTTGCCGGATGTCATGGCGCAAGCCGAGGCTGGGCTCGAGATGTTCGCTCGAAAGGCAACCATTGAGTACCACGCACCGGCGCGATTTGATGATGTGCTGGATATTGGCGTGCGCTGCGCCGAGTTAGGGCGTAGCTCGATGCGGTTTACTCTCGACATTTATCTCGGTGATCAGCTACTGGCAAGTGGAGAGATGATGTACGTGTACGCAGATAGCCGCATACGCAAAAGCACCCCCGTGCCCGATCAGTGGCGCGAGCGCTTGAGCGCCATGGAAAATTCTCTGGAAGATGGGGCTTAGTCCTGCGACGTCGATAGGGTAGTGCCGAGGACCTTGCGCATGATGATCAGTATCGTCACGGGTGATTGGGATAGCGTGCGCGATCACGCGCAAGCCTTGCGCGTTGAAGTCTTCGTCGTCGAGCAGGGGGTACCGATTGAGCTTGAGTGGGATGAGGCTGATGAGGTAAGTACGCACGCGGTGGCCTATGACCAAGCGGGGCAGCCAGTTGCTACCGGTCGCTTGCTGCCCGACGGGCATATAGGTCGCATGGCAGTGCGCAAATCTGCGCGCGGGCAGGGCATAGGCGCTCGGGTGCTGTCTGCGCTCCTGCGGGAAGCCCAGAGACTGGGCTACGACACACTATGTCTGCATGCACAAACCCACGCGCTTGGCTTTTATCAGCGCCATGGTTTCGAAACTCAAGGCGAGGAATTCATGGAGGCCGGGATTCCCCATCATCGGATGACGCTGATTCTCTAAAGCGCTCTCCCTTGCGCGCTCAAGGTCGCTTGCCCGGCAAGCCGGCATCAACGAAGAACGGTGAAATGTCCTTAAATGGATCATTCCAATTAGTCAGTTGGCAATGCCAACTACCGAATAACGCGCTCATTCAACTCGGCCTTGCCCCCTGCATGAAGCCTTACGATGCTCGAGGCGCGCGTGCCGTAGTGCTCGGACTCAATGCAGATCGGTGACAACATGCGCTCGAGTTCAAGACTAACGCCGGTATCCGGAAGCCGACTGTCCGCAGCGCGGGTGGTGTCGGACAGCATCTCGAAATAGGCGTCGTCGGGTGCGCCTTGGCACAGCAGGCTGGCAAATTGGGCTTTGGCGCGAACGACCTTGGGCCATGGCGTATCCAGTGCACCATTCGATAAGCCGTAGATACCGGGTGCGATCGCTTGCGATTCACCCTCTCCACCATTCGACACCCAGTACATGGCACTGTCGTCACCGACAATCAAATTAAAACCGTTGTAGTGCGCACCGGTCGCGCGTACGTGCTCGACATACTCATGCGCAGATACATCTTGACTTAAAAAATTGGAGACTAATTCACCGCGCGATTTTTTTTCGCGCGACGGTTCATAGCCATTGCGAATATTGGTGAGCGCTGCGAACCGGCCCTGCCGATTAACACCGAGCCAGGTACCGCCTCCTTCAAGATCGCGCCCGGCAAATACATTCGGTTGATCAGACCACCAGTCAGCCGACTGCGCAGGTCGCGAGAAAAACTCGTCTCTGTTTGCCGCCAGCACCAACGGGCACTGCGGTATCAACTTCCATGCAAAAACAATTAGGCACATTGGGGCAAGTCCACAAAAATTTCGATATGGCGCCCACCGTCAATCGGCAGATGCGCATCAATCGCCGCCCGCTCCAAGGCACCAAGAAAGTCATCGGGTACCGAGGGGTAAATTTCCAGCCAGGTTTGGGCGCCGTCTTTTTCTTCAGGGCGACGTTTCAGCAGCGGTTCAACGCCGTAGATCTCGTGCAGCCTTTCTTGCATCGTCCGCACGTGCGGCAACATCAACGCAGCCAACTCGCTTCGCACCCGGTAGTAGACATAGATATCACTCATGTCTCAGCGTTCAGTGCGTAAGGAAGTTCGCCGAATTCCAAGGTCGCTCCATTGACCGAGCGCAGATGAACGATGCCGGCGCGGGCTTCCATCTTGAGTTCCACCAGGCAGGCCACGCGGCCGTCGGGGCCGACTTCTGCATTCACCACCATGCCGCACGGTTGATCGGGGTCGTTCACAGAGAAAACCTCGACACCAGCAGATGCTGTGGTGTCGCTCGTAAACGCCAGCAAGGTGCGACGTTTGGTCTTGCCAAGATACTGGCTACGCGCCACGATCTCCTGGCCCGGGTAGCAGCCTTTCTTGAAATTCACACCGCCGACTAATTCAAAGTTGATCATCTGCGGCACGAATTGCTCGTGCGTTGTCTCTACCACCTGGGGTAAACCGGCAATGATCTCGCTCCAGCGCCAGATGGATGCCGGTACCGTGGGTAGCTGCGCAGACCAAGCGGTCCATGGCTGTCGCGCGTTCTCGGGTTGGCCAATCCAAAGCCAGCGCTGCAGTGCGCCGGCGTCCGGCACGCGGATTCGCGTCCCATGCTCGTCAGTAGCACAACGCCACATGGCGGGGGCGCTGTCCGATGGTTTGGTGGCCGCACCGATCATTAACCACTGGTCGCTGACATCTTTTAGGGTCACTTTCGAGCGCAGCACGAACATCTGCAGCCGCTTCAGGAAGCTGGGCAGCACGTCGCATGGCAGGGCTATAAAAATCTGGTCGGCGTGCCGCCACACCAGCAAGGTGGCGAGCAGGCGGCCTTTGGGCGAGCAGTAGCCAGCCAGCTCGGCGTGGCCTTGTTCGAGGCCGAGAATATCGTTGGTGAGTTGGTTATGCAGAAAACCAGCGGCGTCATCGCCGCTCGCCTCAATTACACCAAGGTGATCGAGCGCGCACAGGAAGCCAGAGTCTATGGCAGGCAAAGACCCTGCCGGCGCCGCCATGAATTCCGGTAAATTCGGTTTCGAGACTATCATTGGGGGCGAATTATAGAGGCGCGCTAAAAAACGCGTTGGCCGGTCTGGGGATAGTCATGGCAGTCATCAAAAAACTCGTCGCGCTGCTCGCGCTTCTGGTACTTGCCGCCGCCGCTTTCTTTATTTATTGGGCGCGCGAGCCGCTGATGGCGCCTGATGCTGCGCCGATCGAGTTCAATATTGCGCAGGGCAGCAGTATTCGTGCTGCGATGCGGCAAGTGCAGCAGGCAGGTGTGCCCGCATCTCCGATTTTGATGGAAGTATTAGCGCGAGGCTCGGGTACGCGCAGCCTGAAAGCTGGCAGCTACCGGGTGGAGGGTGGTACCTCCCCGCTGTCATTGCTCGATACGCTGGCGCGCGGCAACACCATCAAAGAGTCGCTGACCATTATCGAGGGTTGGAATTTCGCGCAAATGCGTGCCGAGATGGGGCGACAAAAATATTTGCGTCAAGATAGCGCCGAGATGGATGTATCTGCGCTGATGCAGAAAGTCGCGCCTGGCTACAATTTTCCAGAGGGTTTGTTTTATCCGGATACGTATTTCTTCGACCGCGGCACCAGCGATCTGCTGGTGATGCAGCAAGCCCACCAGCGCATGCTCAAAATGCTCGAAGAAGCCTGGGCCAAGCGTGCGCCGCAGTTACCGTTCAAAGAGCCCTACGAAGCCTTGATCATGGCCTCGATCGTTGAGAAAGAAACAGGTGCCGCCGCTGATCGAGACAAAGTCGCCGCGGTATTCGTCAACCGATTGAAGCGCGGCATGCTGCTGCAAACCGACCCCACCGTGATTTATGGTATCTGGCCGACGTTCGATGGCAACCTGCGAAAAATTGATTTGCAGACGGACACGCCCTACAACACCTACATGCGTCCTGGATTACCCCCCACACCGATTGCTTTGCCGGGGCGCGCTGCTTTGAACGCTGCGCTCAACCCGGCCGCGACCGAGGCGCTGTATTTCGTTGCACGCGGCGACGGCAGTAGCGAGTTCTCCAATAACCTCGACGACCATAATCGCGCGGTCAACAAATATCAGCGCGGGCAGTAAGCGCGCCCTCATCATGGCAACCGGAAAATTCATCACCTTCGAGGGTGTCGACGGCGCGGGTAAATCTACCCACATTACCGCCTTCGCCGACGCCCTTCGTCAGCACGGCAAAACCGTCGTCACCACGCGCGAGCCTGGCGGAACGCCACTCGGCGAAAAACTTCGCGGCTTGCTGCTCCACGAACAAATGCATCTTGAAACCGAGGCTTTGCTGATGTTCGCAGCGCGGCGTGAGCACCTCGCGCAACTGATTATGCCTGCGCTTGTGCGCGGTGATTGGGTGATCTCGGACCGGTTTACCGATGCCACATTTGCGTATCAGGGCGGCGGCCGTGGACTATCGCTAGACAAGCTGTCTCAGCTGGAGCACTGGGTACAGGGTGATCTGCAACCCGATCTCACGTTATTGTTTGATGTGCCGCTTGAGGTAGCGCGTGAGCGCCTGCAAAACAGCCGTGATCTCGACAAATTCGAGCAAGAGCAGGAAGATTTTTTCGTGCGTGTGCGGCAGGTGTACTTGCAACGCGCGGCGCAATTCCCGGAGCGTATTCGCTTGATTGATTCAACCCGGCCTATCGCAGATATCAGTCGCGAGGTGCAGCAGTTTGCGGCGGAATTATGTGGCTTTTACGCAGAGCGATGAATCAGCTCACTAATTTAAGCATTCACCCGTCAGTGACCCGCCAATGAGTGTCCCCAACATCTACCCCTGGCAGCAACACGACTGGGGGCGCCTTCAGCAGCTGCGCCAGCGCTTGCCGCATGCGGTCTTGTTTCACGGAGAGGTCGGCATCGGCAAGCTTGCGCTAGCCGAGCACTGGGCCGCGTCACTGCTTTGTGAAAATCTCAACATCGACGGCCATGCTTGCGGCAGCTGTGATTCGTGCGGCTGGTTTGCGCAGTATGGGCATCCGGATTACCGCCGAGTTCGGCCCGATGCATTGGAGACTGAAGCAGTTGACGACGGTGTCGAGTCAGAGGAAAGCACCAGCAAGAAAACCACCAAGACACCATCAAAAGAGATTCGTGTCGAGCAGGTCAGGGCGTTGTCGACCTTCATGAATGTCTCGACCCATCGCGCGGGGTTGCGCGTGGTATTGCTGTACCCGGCCGAGGCGCTCAACACCACGGCTGCGAACACCCTGCTGAAAACACTGGAAGAGCCGCCGCCGAATACCTTATTTCTGCTGCTAACACATCGCATCGACAGACTACTGCCCACCATCTTGTCGCGCTGTCAGCGCTTTGCGCTGGCGCCTCCCGATGCCGCTACAGCATCTGCCTGGTTGGCATCGCAAGACGTTGCGCAACCCGAGCGCTGGTTAGCAGAGTACGGCGGTGCGCCGCTGGCGGCATTGGCTGCCGCGCAAGGTGAAGCAATGCCAGAAAAAGATGACTGGCTGAATCAGCTGTCGCGATCACAACCGATCAATCCGATAGCGATAGCAGAACGCCTGCAAAAAGCATCGTTATCCGAGCTGGTCGCGTGGCAGCAACGCTGGTTGCATGATTTACTGTCACTGAAGCTCGGTGCTCGGGTACGCTACTTCCCGCATCAGCAGCAGTCACTGGCGCAATTGGCCGCACAGGTCAGCGCCGAGCGTCTGCAGCAGGCGGTGCGAGATGCGGCCAACCGACGCAAGATCTCGGATCATCCGCTCTCCGCGCGCTTATTCATCGAGCAAATGCTGCTCGAGTACACAGGACTATTCAGATAAGGAACTTAGCATGGCAGAGCCGGGTAATGAGCAAGCGTTGCAATGGTCCAGACCATCGGTGATGTCGCTGACAATCAAAGACAGAGCCGGCTTGTACGCCGCCTACATGCCGTTTCTGCAGCGCGGCGGTGTGTTCGTCCCGGGCACTCGGCCGTCTCAGCTGGGTGATGAAGTATTTCTGCTGCTCACTTTAATGCAAGACGAGACGCGCTACCCGGTGGCAGGCAAAGTGGCCTGGATTACACCAGCAGGTTCGACTCATACCGCAGGTATTGGTGTGCAATTTCCCGATGACGAGAGCGGTATCCGCGTCAAACGCAGGATCGAAGAACTGCTTGGTACGGCCTTAGGCGCGTCGCGACCCACGCATACGATCTGAACTACAATGGCGCGATTTTCAAAGACGCGCTGTTCATGTTCATCGACTCACATTGCCATCTTGATTTTCCGGAGTTATCGGAGCGATTACCCGCCATCTTGCAGAAGATGCAGGACAACCAGGTCAGTCATGCGTTGTGCGTTTCAGTGACGCTACCGAAATTCCCGAAAGTATTGGCGCTGGCGGAGGCGCATCCCAATCTCTATGCCTCTGCCGGTGTGCATCCGGATTACGAGGACACCGAAGAGCCTAGTGTCGAGCGCTTGCTGCAGCTGGCCGAGCACCCGCGCATTATCGCGATCGGCGAGACTGGCCTCGACTACTACCGTTTGAGTGGCGATCTTGAGTGGCAGCGTGAGCGTTTCAGAGTGCACATCCGCGCCTCACGCGCCAGTAAAAAACCGCTCATTATTCACACGCGTTCAGCCTCTGAAGATACCTTGCGCATCATGCAGGAAGAGGGCGCTGGTACGAGTGATGGCGGGGTCGGTGGTGTGATGCACTGCTTCACAGAATCACTGCACGTGGCCGAGGAAGCCATAGCGATGGGTTTTTATATCTCTTTCTCAGGCATCGTCACCTTCAAAAACGCCAAGGCATTGCAGGAAGTTGCGCGCGCGGTGCCACTCGATCGCATGCTGATCGAGACCGACTCGCCCTATCTGGCGCCAGTACCGATGCGCGGTAAAACCAACGAGCCCGGATTTGTGCGTCATGTTGCCGAGTATCTTGCCGACCTCAAAGGTGTGCCGCTCGAGGCACTGGCGGCAGCGACGACACAGAATTTTCGTTCGCTGTTTCAGGTTCATTAAGTATGACGCAGGAACCGCAAAACCCCGGCCGACGGCAGCTACTTGCGGCGGTGGTGCTGGCCGATGCGGATTCTCTTTTTCAGCGATTGCGGCAACCCAAAGTAGATTCCTATCGCGAGTGGTTCGAGGCGGTACGGGTTGATGACGTCAGGCGCGTTCAGGCGCTACTCGCGCGTGGCTTTGACCCTAACTCTGTCGAGCCTGAACGTTTCGATACGGCGCTGATTTTGTCGGTACGACTCAAATCATCCAAGGTATTTTCTGCGCTACTGCAAGCGCCCGACGTGAACCTGAACGCGCGCTCGTTGAATGGCGATACGGCACTGATGATCGCCGCCTACCTTCCTGATATCCCTCGCGCGTTGGCATTGATCACCAAAGGCGTAGAGATTAACCGACCGGGTTGGACGGCGCTGCATTACGCGGCAGCCTCCGGCAGCATTCCAATTATTCAGCGGCTGCTAGATGAATCGGCATTTATCGATGCCGAGTCTCCGAATAAGACCACGCCTTTAATGATGGCGGCGCGGAGTGGTCACGCTGCAGTAGTCAAGCTATTGCTGGAGGAGGGCGCTGATCCTACCTTGAAGAATGAAGCCGACATGCTTGCTGCAGATTTTGCACGAGCGCAGGGATTTAAAGAGCTAGCGCGTTTACTCGATGCCAAAGCTCAGCCTTGATCGTATCCTGCAGTCGCAGGGTTTTGGTACGCGCAATAATTGCCGGCAACTGATACGTCAGGGCGACGTTCGTGTTGATGGCGTGGTGGTAGATGATGAGCGCACCGTGTTTGAAACGACGCATCTGCAGCTCAGCATATTTGAAGAGATCTGGCAGTATCGCGAGCATGTTTATATTGCGTTGAACAAGCCCAGCGATATTGAGTGCTCACGCCGTCCCAGCCATCATCCAAGTGTGATGACGCTACTACCCGATGTGTTTCGTCAGCGCGAGGTACAGGCGATTGGCCGTCTCGATCATGACACTACGGGTTTGCTTTTACTCACGGACGATGGCGCTTTCAACCATCGCATGTCGTCACCCAAGCATCATGTGCCCAAGCGCTATCTCGCGACCACTGCTGCGCCGATTACTGCTGAACTCATCGAAGCGCTACGCAATGGGGTGCAACTACACGACGAGCCCGCACCCATCGCCGCGGTGGAATGCGTACAGGTCGCAGAGCTGCAACTCGAAATCGTACTAGCGCAGGGAAAATATCATCAAGTCAAGCGTATGCTCGCCGCAGCAGGTAGTCATTGCGCAGCGCTGCAGCGTATTTCGATTGGCGAGCTACGCTTGGCGTCGTTATCTTTAGCTGAGGGCGAGTGGTGCTATTTGGAGCAGGATCAGCTGAATTTGCTAAAGTAGTCGACCCACTCAACGATCCCCTTGGGCGTGACCAAGTCACCCATTACCGGATATGCCATGAGATTTTTCATGGGTACCAGGATGCCTGATGGTCGCGGCGGCTGAGTCTGCTGCATCTCGGTACAATAACGGGTTCCCGAAACCGAGGTTTATCCATGTCCAACGAACAAGTCACCCTGCGCACCTTGGCGCGCATTATTCCCGCGATTAATACCTCCGATGGCGCAGGCGTTCGACTGCGTCGTAGCCTCGGTAGCGGCAAGGACGTGCGGCTCGACCCTTTCCTGATGCTGGATGAATTTTCTTCCGATAATCCGGGTGATTACATCGCCGGCTTTCCCTCGCACCCGCATCGCGGCTTTGAGACGGTGACGTACATTCTTGACGGCCACATGCGGCATGAGGACCACATGGGTAATCAGGGCGATCTGCAAAGCGGTGGTGTGCAATGGATGACCGCCGGTCGCGGCATTATTCACTCTGAAATGCCGCAGCAGCTCGAAGGCCGTATGCTCGGATTTCAGTTGTGGATTAACCTGCCCGCTAAAGAAAAAATGAAACCGGCGGGTTATCGTGATATCCAGCCCGAAGAAATTCCGGTCCATACACTCGCTGGCGGCGGGCAAGTGAAAGTGATCGCCGGCACGTTGGAGTCCGACGACACCAAGATCACTGGCCCGATTGCCGGCTTGTCGACCGATCCAATGTACATTGATGTGCAGTTGCCGCCAGGTGCGAGTTTTTCTCTGCGCATCGTACGTGGCTTTAATGCCATGGCGTATGTGTTCGAAGGCCAGTTACGTCTTGCTGGTGCCGACACCTTATTAGCCACGCACAGCGCGGCTGTTCTGAATGATGGCGATATCGCCGCATTTACGGCGGCGGAGCAGGGCGCACGCTTTCTGGTGCTGGCGGGTCGCCCGATCAACGAGCCCATCGCGCAGTATGGCCCCTTCGTGATGAACACGATGGCCGAGATCGAGCAAGCGGTGCGGGATTATCAAAGCGGCCGTCTGACTGCCTGAGACAGTTTGGGTTTGGATAGTTTTTTAGTCGGCGAGTTAAGAGCGGCTCTGACCGCCTCAATAATGCCGCGTGCCGACTGATCAAAGTTGTACGGTTCGACCATCATGCGCGAGCGCTGCCCGTAGGCCTCGCGCAGCCCGTCGTTGGAGAGTAAGCTAGCGGCGCAATCGGCCCACTGCTCTACATCCAGTGTGCGCACAAAACCGTTCTTGCGATCAACCACTAGTTCATCCGCCGCGCCGGCATGCGGGCTGATGATGACGGGCAGACCCGCCGCGCACGCTTCATTCGCCACCACACCCCAGACATCAGCCTCGGTTGGGAATAAGAAGATTTTTGCCGAGCGATATAAACCGGGTAGCTCTGCTTGCTTGGCAAACCCATGAAACACCACCTCAAGTTTTGCTGCATGGGCTTTTGCTCTGAGCTGCAAGGCAGCCTCTGACGTGCCCGAGCCCACAATCAGCAAACGAATCTTTCGCATCAGCGGCGAAGCTCATCGTGCTGCTACCTCCATCGCGAATTCAGGGCGTTTGCCGGGCTCAAGTCGCCCGCAAAAAATAAAGTCAAATTCGGGCGTTTGATGCTCATCGATAGCGACACGAAAGCTGTCGTTATCAATGCATAAGCAAGACCGGTAGCAGGCTGATTGCGGTACACCATAATGCCGATACAGCGCAAAGCCACCATCGCTCGCGGCGATGACCGTTCGAGCACGTCGATATACCCAACGCCGCAAACCCACATGGACCTTGCTGAGACCCCGCTCGGATAGCAGGGTGCCGTCGGTCATGGGCACATAGGTACGGCGCAATAACGCACACCAGCTCATCGCATATAGATGAGTCGGATTAAAGCCATTACCGATCACAGCGTCAGGTGAAAAACGGGTCAGCGCCGCCAAGACTTCGGGATTATTGTGAATGTATCGCCCATTCACTGTTGTGATGCGCTCGCGTAAATACACCGCATCAAATCGCATAGCGGGTAAATCCCAGAAGCGATTGGGCTCGCGTCGGCAACAGAAAATAACTTGCAGTTGTATATCGAGTGTCGCAGCAACGCGGTTCAGGATCGGGATCCGATAGGGCGGGGGTTCATTCAGTACCAGCGCGAGTTTGTGCATTGATGTGTTCGGAAATGGGCGAATCGGGCAGGGGAGTGAGCGCTTGATGGTAGATGTCCATCAGCATGGCGAAGTTGCGCTCGGGCGTGTAACGCGCCAGATAGGTCTGATATGCCTCCAAACCCATACGGCGCATGTCTGAAGGATTTGCTACCGCGTAGGCAATTGCATCAGCTAATTCGTCGGCATTACCCGGTGCGACAAGCAAACCATTGCGCCCATGGTCAATGATTTCGCGTAAGCCACCGTGCCGGCTTGCGATGACCGGCGTACCGCAGGCAAACGCTTCAATAGCAGCCAAGCCAAAGCTCTCGATACCGGTACTCGGCATGACTAAAAATTCTGCGTTGGCGATTCGCTGTCGTAACGCAGCGCCCTGCTGAAAACCAATGTAGTCCAGACCCTGGGTTTGCTCTACCAAAGGCTGCAAGGGGCCGCTACCGCAGACGGTGATGCGCGTGACAGGGCGTTCTTGAAGTGCTTGAGCAAGCGTGTGCAGACCTTTTTCAGGGGATAGCCGGCCGATGAACAAGCCGCCATGTCGTCGGTTGCATTGATCAGGCTGATTGCCATGACCGATGGATACGTTATTAGCAGACCTAACACCGGTCAGATTATGTTCGATCGACTGGTTATTAGTCGACTGTTTATTAGTCCACTGCTTATCAATGTATTGCTTATCATTCGGAGCGGAATCGATGGGTGCTATCGATCCTTCCACAAAATTCGGTTTGATACATAGCTTATTCGCAGGCAGTCCGCCGCGAATAAAGATTTCTCGGCACATCTGATTCAGTACGATATAGCGTCGGATGCGGTGACGCCAGGTACCCAGCGCGCGGTGCGCAGACACTATGCCGGCACTCACCGCTGATTGCGTTAAAGAGCCCCGGTAGCAGCGATGCAGCACCGCGCGCCAAGGCCAGCGACCCACGCAGTCGTGACAGCTGCGATCATGTCGTGTCAGCATGGCCTGCGTGCACAGTAGCCTGAGGTTATGCAAACTCTGTACTACCGGCACTTGGTAATGCTCTGCGACTATATACAGCGAGGGCGAAATCAAAGGGAAAGTATTGTGGGCGTGAATCACGTGCGGCTGAAAACTGCGCAGCAGCTGCCCCACGCCTGAGATAGTTCGCTTTGACCAGACGCTATCAATCGCTACTTGCCAGCGCGGTAAGGCGTCGAGTTGAGCGTTATCGCGGTGATACAGCACAACCTCGTGGCCGTGCCGTCTGAGCAGATTGATCTCGGCTTCTACTACGGTATCTTCGCCACCGCGGAATATGTGCGCGTTGTGCGCCACCAGGATTCTCATGCGACGCGATGGTAGACGGCTGGGCTCAGGCTCACGCTGCGCAGACGCAAGCGACTCCGCTATCATCGACCGGGGTTAACGGTGATCAACGTGGGTACAGCCTAGTACGATTCAGTAATTTGATCACGGCAGTGCTCAAGAAGAAGACGCAACCGTGCGAACTGAATCAAATTTAATCAGGAGTCTAGGTTATGCAGCCATCCCAGCCAATTCAATTATCCGGACAACGTGTGCTGCTAACGCAGGCGTCTGATTTCATGGGTCCGGCACTGGCCGAGGTGTTTCGTGAATGTGGCGCCGACGTGGTCGCGGCTGACGGCCCGATCACGGATCCCGAGTATGCGCAGCAGCTAATCGATGTGTCAGGTGAGATTGACGTGCTGTTATTGAATTTAGGCGTGCCGGCACCGACCAGTCCAGCGGGCGATGTCAGTGACGACGAATGGCACTCGGTATTTTCAGCGATGGTCACTCCGCTGCCCAGATTCGCCCGAGCCGTGCTGCCGCAAATGCTGGCGCGCGGCAGCGGAAAAATTCTCCTGATCGGCAGCGCCTCAGCATTGCGCGGCATGCGCAGAGCTTCAAGCTACAGCGCAGCGCGTGGCGCGCAACTGGCTTGGGTGCAGGCGGTTGGCACCGAGCTGGCCACCAAAGGCGTTCAGGTCAACGCGATTGCGCAAAACTTTGTCGAGAACCCCACGTATTTTCCGCCGGAGGTACAAGCCAATCCGGCGTTCCAGGAAAGGCTTCAACGCGAGGTACCGTTGGGTCGTTTAGTCAGCGCACGTGAGGACGCGATGTTCTGCGCTTATCTGGCCAGCCGTCATGCGGATTGTTTTGTTGGTCAGGTTTTCCCGGTCTGTGGCGGCTGGGTTGGGCGTTGATGCTGCCCATCCTTAAGCCGCATAATTTTTATTATGTAAAATGATGTACGGACCCCCAAACGGGGTTTTCTGCGTCAAGGTGATGCCCTTATTTCGTCAGCCGGCTCTCTCTAATCGGCTGCTCAACAATCAAGCCCGCCACCATAGCCAGCTCGGACGCGATGAGATTGATTACATCATCCGAGGTAATCATGCCGAATAATCCGCCGGCGCGATTCACCACCGGCAGCCGGCGGATTTTCTTGCCACGCATGACGCCCAGCGCTTCGTTCAGGCTGGCGTCTTCCTGCACCGTGGTGACCGGCGAACTCATTAGCTCGGCCGCTGAACAGGCGACCTGAGCGATCATCTCCACGGCGTCCGAAGCCGCCTGAGTGAGGTGCTGGCCAATGTCGAGGGCGAGGCAATGAAAGATACGCCCTATCTGGTTGAATTCGGCCGGATACTTGGCCTCGTCTAGCGCTGAATGCCCACCCCAACCTGCCAACAAACCCAGCGCCAAGTCGTCCGGTTATTTAAGGACACGCAGACCCGACCACCCTGTTATCTGACCAGTCCATCCGACCACTGTCGTGGTCGGGATGGCGTGGCATTACAGGTGAGGTTTACTGCGACGGGTTGTTGTTGCTGGCCGAGTTGCTGACCAAATTGCTGGTTGAGTTGGTGCTTGATGCGCTGCTGTTAGAGAGGTTGGCCAAACCAGTCGCGGCCGTGCTGCTCGGCGCAGAGCGCTCGCCGTCAAACTTCTGTAGTACGGCGCTGGCAAATGTTGGGAACTGCTTGCCCGAGACCTCTTTGATGGTGGCCAGGAACAAGGTGGGAACCGCCAAACCAGCCTCGGTATCATCACCCTTCGCAGCTGTGAGCACCATGCGCGACATGACAAGCTCGTAGGCGAGTCGCTCTCGATGCGTACTGCCCAGCTTCATCTCGACCAGCTTGCTATCCATGGCGCGCCACAGTGCCATCAATTCTGGCGGGAATGTCTCCGCGGGATTGTCGCTCGACACCTTTCCAAATGCAGCGTCAGCGAAAATGCGTGCCTTGGTTTCTATGTTTTGCACATAGCGTTTTTTGGTACCGGGATCGGCTTCCTCGCGTTTGGCGAGATCGGCCATGGTCAGCGTGGCGTCGCCATAGTCTTGCATCACCGAGCGACGTATGGCGGACAGCTGGTTACCCGCCGGGCTTTTATCGAATGCCGAGCCATACAAGAGGCTGATCAAGGCCGAGTGCGTGATGCTTGCGTCCTTAAAAGAAGCCGGCAGGCGCTTACGCAACTCAGGCGAAAATTGATCTACCGGGATTTTCACGGGCTGGCTAAGAAATAGCTGTGCGTCGGAGGCACGCATGCCCTTGCTGGTCGAGCCGGACGCCTGAATCGCCCGAACCACATGCCCCGCGATTTCATCGCTCAGCGCAATAAGCTCGCTATCCGACTTTTTGCCTGATGCCTGGACGTCAGCACCATGGGTGCTTGGCTTGATCGAGGGATCACTGGCCGATACTGAGCCTTTACGCGTTGTTGATGGCGCTGAAGCGCTACCCTTCCCCTCCGACGCGGACTGCAGTGGCAACATCGTCCGCAACGACACTTTCAGACGTTTCGACTTGGTGGGACTGGAGCGCGGTGAATCATCGCTGGTAGCGTCACCCGTAAGTAAGCTCAGCGGCAGTGATGGCACATGAGACTTGGCTGATGAACGCGGCGTGAGCGTTGGCGATGCGGTGGGTGTCGTCGGCGCCGTAATGGGCAGTTTAGTGGGCGATGCTGGTGCTGCCGCAACCGAAAACGACGTTGAATGCGTACTCAGTCGCGCTGGTGATGATCCACTACGCTCGCGGCTTTGATGAGCCGAGCCCATCGCAAATTTCCGCAATGAGCGCGGTGAGCGTGGCACGACTCGAGGCGGTGGTTGAAATTTTTTGGTCGGACTGGATGTGCCGGAATTATTCGGTGTGGTGGGTGGCGTTTTTTGGTCAACATTGCCGACATAGGGAGTGCCACTGATAGCGGTAGAGTTGGGCAGACTCATTACTAACTTCCTTTCTTGGTGAGTAAACGCTGATTAGGATTGTTTGAATTGCTGAAAAAATGCGTCCCAGGATGTCAAGGTTGATTGACGGACTGCATCCGCAAACGAGGTCTCTGGCAGGCTTGGTTGAGTCCCCTCTGCACCAATGCAGACTGGGTAGATCAGCCGTGTAACGATCAAATCAAAGCCAAGTGCAGAGCGCATCTTGTCTAGATCTTCATCCGATAACCTCAGGTCTTTCTTTGCCCAATCAACCAGTTTTTGATCAAATTGCTTCCAGAGTTTTATCAATGCGGGCGGAAAGCCGGATTGGGAAAGTTTGCCTCCAAGAAGGCTCATTGTTATTTTCTGGGCATGCGGCCCAAAGAGTGCCGTCAGGCGATTTTTTTCAGCCTTCAGTGCCGGTTGATTGCTTGAAACATCTGCTGTTGGAGAAGACCCTGCCGATCGCAAGGCTTGTTGTCGGCCATTACTGATGATCTCCCCTGCTTCGCTTGATCGGAATTCCTGAACGAACAATAGCTTCAGTAATTCAGCATGGCTGATACTTACCGCATCATCAGGCAAAGATTTGAGACTCTTTATTTTTTCACGCAGTGCTTTAGGGACACTCTCCAGGGGTATGGAAAACTTGTCACGGCCTGCAGTGATGATTTCTTTGACCGGATCTCTTCTCAGCACCAAGCCTTTGTCAGTTTTTCTAAAAATGAGCGGCTGAATGGTGCTAATGAGAAGATCAGGATAGGCCGTGATCAAGGCATTCCGTTCCTGCTCAGTCAAGCCCTTTGGCTGATCGCCAAATCTGACCGGCGTGACGTCCGCCGTTTTCATGCGACGGTGTTGTGAAGGCTTGTGTGTGATGGACGATGCGGGTGATGCGGGTGATGCGGGTGATATGGGTGATGCGGGTGATGCTGGCGATTTTGGTGAGGTTGTTGTTGAACTTGAGCTCACCTTGAATTTTGTTGGCGACCCTACTGGTGATAGCGAGGGTAATGGCAACGGTAAATCAGAAGGTAGGGTGGCCCTACCTTTTGGGTTCAATGGAAGGTGACTTGATAAGCGAGTGGCTCTTTCAATTGATAGCTTTTCTCCGCTTACCTCTATTGCTGTGAGTTTTGAAAGAAGCTCTACTTCAAGTAATTCGTTGTCGAGTACTAATTGCTCATTCTCAGCCTCGGCGACTTCCTTCATCATGCGCTCGAGGGTATCGACTAAAGCGCTTTCGGCGTCACTCTCCTTCAGGATGCCTAGCCATGACTGATACAGAGTAAGCTCAGAGATTAAGTTTTTAGAGGTTGCAAACTCATTGATGAATGTTTTTATTTTTGCGAGTATCTCTTTCGGGATTTTCTGGTTTTCCACAGCGAGTAGCGTAGCAAGTTTTTTCAGCATTTGTTGTAATTCAATTCTTCGCTGACGGCTCGGGCTAGGGGTTACGCTCAGCATCGATCGAGGAGTCGATAGCAATGGCTGCGGTGATTGCTTATTTTTGTAGATTTGTTGAGTGTTTTGGGTTTGTGGCGCTTTTTCGGGCGAACTTTCCAGTCGATTGACCCTTGGCTGAAAATTCGTGGTACGGCGCTTTTTCACCAAATTTTGGACATCCTCAGGCGCTGATTTAAGAGACTGCGAGAGTAGCGCAGGCGAAGAGATGGCGAAAGCACCATCAAGTGCCGAGATGATTTGGCTGACGACTTGGTCAGCCGCTAACGTTCCTCGAATCGGGAAAAATTCTTTTTGTACTAAAGGTACTAGAAAGGCATCAATCAGGACCTTGGCTAACCACTCTTTACGCAAACGAAGAAAATTATCCTGACTCATGGCGATGCCCTTGTCATCAGATAACAGCATTCGGATCTGGCGGTAGTCAATCTCTGCAAGAAAAAATTGCAGACTCTCCGGAAGTCTATTTTTTGATTCACTGCCTGAAATGTTAAAAAACGCACCAGCAAAACCCGAGGCTAGTATGCTTAACATGCCAGCTACTTCTTTTTGTTTTTCAGGGGCTATAAAACCCGACGCATCTAAAACCTGAAAATAATTGATACGAATTTTATCGATGATGTCGCGCGCTATAGTCCATGCCTCTGTTTTTTTAAGATCCCCTGAAAATAGCTGATACATCAAGCTTTCTAAAAGAATTTTTCCATCATCATTTTTGGGAAATTGTCGCTGCAAATTGATAGTGGCTTGGTTGAGATCGACTAGGTCATCCAGCCTTCCCTTCTTCCGCAGCAACACCTTTTCCATCAGATCGGCCAAGTCACTTGCCAGCTGCTGCTGCAGTGTCAGCACCTGGGTTTTTGCTTTTGGCGATTTATCCGTCAGCTTAGGTAAAGATGAGATTTCAGGTGGCTTGACTTGAGCTTGAGTACTCGAAGGTATCGGGCGATGAATCACCGGGCTGGATACACTGCGGTGGCGCTGCATTAGCTTTTGGCGCACAGGCTGCGGTTTTAATGTAGGCGTTTTTGCTTTTTTTTGTTGTGATGGTTGCTGATCGAATTTTGAGTCATTCGATGAACGTGCCTGACTCTGTGAATCCGAACAATCATTACTTTTCTTATGGTTTGAATCAGTTAGCGCAGAGCCTTCCTGCTCACTAGTTTGTTGTGGTGGTATTTCTGGAATCTTGACTAAAGGCGGCGTAGTATTTAGAGACATGAATGCTCCGGTTCTGACAGTAGAGAAAACCGGGCAATGGATAACTCAGTATTGGGGGTAGTTCGACATAAAGATGCGTTGAGTAAGTTAAATTTTCTGAAACCATTAAATGTTCGATCATCGGCTACTTTTAACAAAAATTTCGACTCGATGTTTGCAAGCGACCGAGTAAATCACTCAGATCAACTAACCGTTTAGCGATCAAATGATTCACGCTATTGTCTGTTTGCCAAATGCCATACACCGCAAGCAGCGATGATTGCAATAACTCGCGGCGTTGCTGTTCGATCAATGCAGGCCAAACAATCACGTTCACTGTGCCTGTCTCATCTTCCAGGGTAACGAATACCGTGCCCTTCGCAGTGGCAGGCCTTTGTCGTACCGTGACAATGCCGCAGGCACGCGCGATCTGTCCATGCTTGAAGGTAGCGAGTGTGTTCGCGGGTAGTAGGCGACGCTTGAGTAAATGGGTGCGTAACAATGCCAGCGGGTGACGTCCTAATGTCAAACCGATTGATCGATAATCAGCAATTATCTGCTGCGCCTCGCTAGGTGCAGGCAGCTGTATAGGCTCTATCGCTGTTGAAGCGGTTTTCAGTAAACCTTTGCCGGGCGCGGCAGCCACTGCGTGCCATAGCGCCTCACGTCGATGGCCTGCGATGGACTGCAAGGCATTGGCGGCAGCTAAATTTTGTAAATCAGTGGCTGATAGACCAGCACGCAGCGCGAGGTCATTCAGATCACTGAAGTCTTTAACAGCGCGTGCCTCTTCAATACGCCAGCCCGCCATGTGCGTCAGGCCATGTACCCTGTTTAATCCGAGTCGTACTACGGGTGCCTGGCTATCGCCGGGTTCAAGCGTGGCTTCCCAGTCGCTATGCATGACATCAACCGGCTTGACCTCAACACCATGACGCCGCGCATCTTGTACCAGCTGCGAAGCAGAGTAAAAGCCCATCGGCTGACTATTCAGCAGCGCTGCTAAAAATGCCGCGGGGTGATGGCACTTCATCCATGCGCTGGCATAGGCCAGCAAGGCAAAGCTGGCTGCATGGCTTTCCGGGAAGCCGTACTCAGCAAAGCCTTCGATCTGACTAAATAAAGCCTCGGCAAATTCAGGCTGATAGCCACGCGCAAGCATCCCGTTAATCAGCTTGTCATGAAATTTTTCCAGGCCACCTTTACGCTTCCAGGCTGCCATCGCACGCCTTAGCTGATCGGCTTCACCCGCGCTGAAGCCGGCAGCCAGCATCGCCAGCTGCATCACCTGCTCCTGAAAAATCGGTACACCCAGCGTGCGCGATAGCGCAGCCTTCACATCCTCACTGGGATAGGTAATCGCTTCCCTGCCCTGCCGCCGGCGTAAATACGGATGAATCATGCCGCCTTGTATCGGCCCGGGGCGGATGATGGCAACCTCAATCACCAAGTCGTAAAAAGTACGCGGCCTAAGGCGCGGCAGCATACTCATTTGCGCACGGCTCTCGATCTGAAACACGCCAACGGTGTCCGCACGACTGATCATGTCGTAAGTGGCCGAGTCTTCTGCCGGAATATCGGCTAACTCGAAAGGCTCGCCCTGCTGCTGTGTAATGAATTCCAGACCGCGCCGTAGCGCCGAGAGCATGCCAAGTGCGAGGATGTCGATTTTTAGCAGACCAAGGGTATCAAGATCATCTTTATCCCACTGCACTACGCTACGTGCTTGCATCGCCGCTTTTTCAATCGGTACCAAGCGCGAGAGCTTGTCGCGCGCAATCACAAAGCCGCCCGGGTGCTGCGACAGATGGCGCGGAAAGCCCATCAGCTCAAGCGCGATCTGATGCCAGTGCTGTGCAATCACCGAATCGGGGTCAAGCCCGCATTCAGTAAAGCGCTCGCGTAGATTTTCTTTTTTATCCCACCAGCGTTGTGATTTGGCGAGCTGATCGATAATCTGCAGATCAATGCCCAGCGCCTTACCGCTATCACGGATCGCGCTACGCGGCCGGTAGCTGATCACGACACCGGTCAGTGCGGCGCGCTCGCGGCCGTATTTATCGTAGATATATTGAATCACTTCTTCACGCCGCTGATGCTCGAAATCGACATCGATATCCGGCGGCTCGTTACGCTCTTTCGAAATAAAACGCTCGAACAGTAAATTGCCGCGCGCCGGATCGACCTCGGTAATGCCCAGGCAGTAGCAGACCGCAGAGTTGGCCGCCGAGCCACGGCCCTGACACAGAATATGACGACTACGCGCAAACGAAACAATGTCATACACCGTCAGGAAGTAGGGCTCGTACTGCATCTCGGCGATGAGTTGTAGCTCATGGGTGAGCTGCTGCTGTACCTCGGGCGGTATGCCCTGCGTAAAACGCCGCTGCGCGCCGAGCCAGGTTTGTTCGCGCAAATAACTGGCTGGCGTATACCCTGCAGGGACTAGCTCATCGGGATATTCATAGCGCAGCTGATCCAATGAAAAATCACACTGCGCTGCAATCGCCAGCGATTCCGCCAAGGTCTCTGGCGGGTATAGATTGGCTAATCGGAGTCGCGAGCGCAGATGCTGCTCGGCATTGACGAACAAACCACGTCCGCACTGTGATACGGGTTTACCAAATTGGATCGCACTTAATACATCTTGCAGCCGTTTACGCGAGCGCAGGTGCATGCACACATCACCGGTTGCGACGACTTGCACGCCCTGCTCGGCAGCGATCTGCAGCACGTTACGCTTGTGCTGCTCATCCTGCCCCCGGTAGAGCAGTGTTAATGCCAGCCGGGCGCGTGATCCGAATACCTGCTTCATCCAAGCCAACTGCTGCCGCAATACATTTGGCGCAATGCAGTAGCTGGGTGCCAGCAGCATGATGCAATTCGGCAGGCCACGCAAATGCGTTAGCGGCGCTGCAGGCTGCGTAAAGTCATGGATGTACAGCAGATAATCGCCTTTATCAACGCGGCTTCGTGCGAGTGTGATCAGCTCGCATAAATTACCGTAGCCATCCCGGTTCATCGCCAGCGCGATCAGACGCAATGCTGTGCCGTTGTCATCAACAATCCGAAACTGGCTACCAATAATCAGCGATAGACCTTGGCGCTTGGCTTCGCTATGCGCGCGTACGACACCTGCAACCGAACATTCATCGGTGATGGCGATCGCGCTGTAGCCGAGTTCTGCTGCGCGTGCGACTAACTGCTCCGGGTGTGAGGCGCCTCGCAGAAAGCTGAAGTTGGATACGCACTGTAGTTCGGCGTAACCGGGAAGAAGGGAGGACATTACGCGAACAAGCCGTGTAAAAACCAGCGCGCGCTACTTGCATCACGCTCGCGATAAATCCAGTAGCACGCGCCCTCCTCCCCTTGCGCCACAAAGTAATCACGCAAAGCGAGCGCACCATCCCACCATCCGGCTTCGATGCGCTCCGGGCCCGATAACAATCGGAGTGACGATCCATAAAACGGGCGATGCTGCCGAACCATCAGCGGCAACGGCTGCTCCAATAACCAGAACGGGCGTGCTGCTGTTGGCATCTCTGCTTGTTCAACCGCGCTTGCCTGATGCGCGACCTGCCACTGGTTTGCCTGTTCAGGACGATGGTCTGCGCATGGCGCGGGTAAACGCAGCGCATCCGCGCCAAGGCGTGCCACCAGTAACTCGAGCAATCGGTGGTAATCCTGTACCTTGCTGGCCGGGCTTGCGAATAGCTGCCCACTCGGTGCAAGCCACGCGCTGAGCTGGCTGGCTTCGAGACGTAAAGCGATCACCGGCGCTACCAATTGCAGCTGCCCGAATCGTTCTTTCAACAGGCGTAGTAAGTACGCCTCTTCGCAACTAGGCTCGGATAGCATTACTTCCAGCGCGGTCGGCGTCACACTCGCACGCCCTTTTTCATGCACCAGCCACAGCAGGAAACAACGAACGGCTTGCTGCCGCGCGGCTAACCATCCACTCATTTGCGCCAGTAGATGCTGCGCAGCGAATAACAGCATAGGTGCCTGATCGATGCGATACGGTAGCTCGATCGTCGCCTGAAAACTTGCCGGTGCCTGAAGCCATTCGAATAATTCAGGTGCTTCGCCATAGGCACGATCAAGCGCTTCCAGCAACCGAGTATGCGTGCGGCGCTTTAGTCCACTGCGCGGTAGTCGGCGTATATCGGCCAGCGTGCGGCAGCCGATTCCTTCCAACCACTCCTGATGGTGTACGGCCTCGGGCAGACAAGTAAAACTCAGCCCATCCAGACGGCGACGCATAGCGCCAAGTTTTATCACGCGTCGCTGTAAAAAGTGATGCGTTGATGGCTGATGCGTTGATGCTTGGTGGTTTGATGGGTTTAATGCTTGGTGGTTTGATGCTTGGTGGTTTGATGCTTGGTGGTTTGATGTTTGGTGGTTTGATGGGTTTGATGCTTGATATTGAGTTCTACGATGCTTTCGCTGCTGTGCACAATCCTGCGCGAATAACCACGCCGCCTGCGCCGTCGGTGCCATACCCAGCGCCAACGAAAAACCCAGCGTCTGTACGCTGCTGTATATGCATCGTGATAGTCGACGATAGCCACCAAACAGTGACAAGCTGGCGCTGACATCCAGCACCAGGCTCTGATGATCAATCGCTGCGATCTCCGGGGTGTACTGCATCAGTGCAAGCGCGACAGCGTCGAATGATCGCTGCTCGCGCAGCAGATCACGCGGCTGCAGCATCACCTGCGGCGCGATGCCATGCACACTCGCGCTGCGCATGCCGATGCGAACCCCCTGCGCGGCTGCCGTGCTGCTGAGCGCGATCACCTGTGCACCCTCCGTCATGGCGATCGGCAGCGACTCAGACCACCGCGGGTACAGGGCCTGTAACGGTAATCGGGTCAGGATGACGGCGATCCAGCAGCGCATCGCTCACCTCGTTCGTAGAATGTTTTGCCGCAGCGGCGTGTGCATCGCGACCGCACCAGAAAACGTCAATAGGCGACGCGCACGGCGGTCCGCGCCGTTTCAGTATCTCGAGCTGCACACCACCCGCAAGGGGCCGCAGCGCGATACGCAGCGACGCAGGCGATGCGCTATCGGTCGCCGATAGCGGGCGCAATAACCAGCACAAAGTATCCGAGGCCTGCGCGGCCAGCTGCAAACGACGCAAAGATTCATGCCGCAACGTTTGCTGCCAGAACAGCAGCGCGCCGCAGCTGCCATTGCGCAGCACTTGCTCAGCACTCCACAGTGCATCGGCTTGGCGCTGGGTGCGTATCCAGAGCAATCGCTGCGGGCTTAAGCCCCAGTCGCTCCAGGCGGCGATATGCGGTACATGCGGCGGCTGTAGAAGAGCGATGCGTTGCTCACCGAGTGCGTGCAGCGCTGGTTGCAACAAGCGCAGCTCACCAATACCGCTTTGCTGTAGCAGCAGCTCGATCAGGCCGCCGTGTGGCCAGCCCTGGTTGGGTAATTCACGATCAAGCGCTGCGTGTCCGGTAGCGGTGACATGAGCACGCGCGAGCCCCATCTGGCCAGCACGCCAGACATGCGCATGCAGCGGTAAAAAAGAAGACAGCGGCTGCAATAACGGCGGCGACAGTGTGGCAGCCGTCACCGTGGGTGTGGAGACGTTCATCAGCAAACCTTTCAGGCTTAAGTACTGTATAAATATACAGCATTTAGGAAAGCGCTGATGAAATAAATCAGGGAGATTTTACTTTAGGTTAAATCTTCAACCTATTGTATTTAATGAATATACAAATGCAAATCGGGTTGATCCATCGATCAACCCGAGTTTTTGCAAACCCTGTAAGAGGTGCTAAACCACCACTTGCATCAATGGGGCTCAGGCATGCAGTTGAAAACTACCTGCCGCCATACCCGGCAGTGGCGGCGCCTCGCCGGCATCCGCTTTGCCGACGTACTGGGTCCAGGAGCGTGCGATCGTGAGGAAGCGCTGAATTTCTTGCTGTAGATCTTGCAGGGTCAAGCTTGCGATGCAGACATCAGTGCTGATGATGAGCGCGCCCTGCGGTCCGGCTAAACCGATTTTTACGCCGCCACTGTCACGCCACATCAAGTTGTAGCACAGCATGGTTTCATAGACGGTGCGCTGCTGTGCCTCGGCGGCTGCACCCAGCTCCGTCGAGATTACGATGCGTGATGGGTCATCGGCCGGTTCGAGAATGATGATGGCCTCATCAGAGAACTGTATCGCCCAGCTTGGGTCTTCGGTTTGAACAATGGCATCGATGTCCGGCATCGCAGGACCAAGTTCTTTAACGAGGTGTTCTATCTGTTCAATGGTTGTCATGGTTTCTTGTCTCGGATTGGTGGAGATTTGGTTATTGCTATTGAATCTCGGGGTGGGCTGCCTTCACGTGAACTTGTGCCGGCTGTAGTAGTTGCTGCATGCGCTGTAATGTGTTGGCCAAACCTTCCGCTGCACCCGGCGAGCCGTACAGCGTCTTGATGCCGGCCTGAGTTGTTTGGGCGGCGGGTTGATTGGATGCTACCGGGGTAGAGACAGCAGCCTGAGCGGCTGCGCTACCGATACCGTTGACTGACATAGGCTCTCCTTTCTATGGGTGGGGGTAAATTCAGGCGCCAAGGTGCAGCATGTCGGTCGGGCTTGGAAGCTGGCCGGCGGGCTCGTCTCCCTCTCCCGTCACGTACACGCTCCACACTTGCGAGATACTGACAAAATTAATCAGCACGGTTTGTAGCTCGTTGCGGTTCAGGTTGGACGCAAATAATTCGTACAGCAATACCAACTCACCCCCGGGCCCGGATAGCGCCATCTTGACGCCGCCGGTATCCTTCCAGAGCAGGTTGTAGCAAAGCAAGGCTTCATATACCGAGAGCTGCATCGATTCCGAAGGCACGCCCAGCATCGCGGTCAGCACCACACGGTCCGGGCTTTCAGCCCACTCCAGCATCACGATCGACTGGTCTTCGAATTGGATTGCCCAGTTTTTTTCTTCACTCTGGATCACGGCTTCGATCTCGGGCATAGCGGGTCCGATTTCTTCCATCATGATCTGCATGTGTTCCAGGTTTGTTGCCATGCGTCTACTCCTTGAGGTTGGCACGAGCCGGCGGGAAACTTTGGAGATCTGTGAAAGAAAGCAACAGATAGTTCCGAGCAATGACCCAAAACCATAGGCGCAATAGTCAAGGCGACCAAAATTGCCCCACGCGATTAATCCCCTGCTGGCGATCAGTACCGAGGCTTGATCCTGCTACCAGCCCTCAACCGAACTGACGACTGACTGCACTGTCCACTGCTCTGTTGTCTTCATATTCCTCAGGGGGCGCAGCCGATGGGCAGCATCGAGACAGAGTTAGGTACGGGACAACAGCAGGATTTCATGCGCAACTTGCTTGTCTTTACGCGCGAGCACAAAAGTAGCTTCTGGTCAGGCACGCTGGCGCAATTTCTGGCGCAGATCGTCACCCGGGATGCCCACGGCGTAGCGCGTAGCGCGCACCAGTATGTCTGGGACATGATCCGCTGGACCCGACCGCAGGGCAGCGAGACAGCAGCAGGCAGCGGGCTGTTTGCCGACGAATTATTCGGCATGCAGGAGCCGATCGAACGCGTAGTCGATTACTTCAAGGCAGCAGCAGCGGGTTCAGAGGTCGGGCGTCGTCTGCTCTTGTTACTTGGCCCACCGTCGGGCGGCAAGTCAACGCTTGTGATTCTGCTCAAGCGCGGGCTGGAGGAGTACAGCCACACCGAGGCCGGTGCGATCTACGGGATTCAGGGTTGCCCGGTACATGAATCGCCGCTGCACCTGATACCTCACACCCTGCGTGCAGAATTCCGCGAGACGTATCAGGTCGAGATCCGTGGCGAGCTATGCCCGCACTGCCGCATGCGCGTCGAGCAGCAGCTAAACGGCGATTTTCTGCAAATGCCGGTCGAGCGTATTTTCATATCCGAGGCGGGACGCAGCGGTATCGGCACCTACGCGCCGCATGACCCGACCACCGCTGATCTGGCGGACCTGATCGGCTCGGTCGATTTATCCAAAGTCGCGGATTACGGCGATGAAGGTGATCCGCGCGCCTGGTCATGGTCGGGTGCGGTGTACGCTGCAAGCCGCGGCATGCTGGAGATGATCGAGATCCTCAAGGTTAAGCGTGAGTTTCTGTACCTGTTGCTGACGCTGACGCAGGAAAAAAACGTCAAGGTCTCGCGCTTCCCTCTGATTTACCTGGATGAGACCATCGTCGCGCACACCAATTTGGCAGAGTTTCGCAAGTTCTTGCAGGAGAGCGAGAACGAGGCCCTGCTTGATCGTATGGTGATTGTGCAAGTACCGTACACGCTGAACTTTCACGACGAGGCGCGGATTTATCGCAAGCTGATTTCTTCTGCAGCACCTGCATTTCGAGAGGTGCATCTTGATCCGCATGTGCTGAGTGCGGCTGCAGTATTCGCCATCCTGACACAGCTGCAGGAAGTTGACGACAAAGAGCAAGAACTTGCAAAGCGTGTGCGGCTGTATGCGCGCGAGGATGTCGAAGGCTTGCATGCCTCTGATGCAGATCGCATTAGACAAAAACAACCCGAGGAAGGACTAGGCGGCGTCTCCCCGCGTTTCGTCATCAATGCGCTATCAAGCGCGATTATTCAATCCAATACCCGTAGCCTGACTACCATGGACGTACTACTGGCGCTGAAGGATGCGATAGAAAATGATGCGCGTATCGACCCCAAGAAAAAACGTAAGTGGGTTGATTATCTGGTACTCGCACGTAAGCATTTCTATAACCGCTGGGTAAAAGAAGACGTGCACCGGGCGTTATTTGTTTCATTTGAACAGGAAGCCCAAGACCTGCTCGACAAATATCTGGATGAGGTCGAGGCTACGCTCGATAACCGTCAGATTCGTGACCCAATCACCAGCGAAGAGCGCAAGCCTGATGAGCGATTCTTGCGCTCGGTTGAAGAGAAAATTCATATCTCGGATTCGGGTAAACAATCGTTTCGACAAGAAGTCGTCAGAAAAGCGATGCGCGCGTTCAAGCGCGGCGAGAAATTTACGCTCGATAGCCATGCGCAGCTGCATGAGGCAGTGCAGCAGTATTTATTCGAGCAGCGGCGTGATGTGCTGAGGCTGGTCAGCTCGAGTCACCGGCCAGACCCGGAAGCGCGGCAAAAAATATCCATCGTCGAGCAGCGGCTGGTAGACGAGTACGGTTACGACGCCCACAGCGCACGCGAGGCACTGAACTATGTCACGACCCTATTGGCACAGGAATAAGCTGGGTTAAGCATGAACCCACACAGCACGGTTTCGACAGGATCGCCTTGGTACGGCTTGTTCTCGCGCGGCGCGCGCGACTGGTTACGCCATAACCAAAAAATTCGTGACAGCGTGCAGCAGCAGCTACCTGATCTGGTGGCGGGAGCCGATCTAATCACAGGATCCGAGCAGCGCACTGTTCATCTGCCGGTGCACATACTCGAACATGCCCGCTTCCGCTTGGCTGATAACCCGATCGAAAGTTTTCGGCGTGCGGGCCAGGGTCGTGGTGAGCCGGGCGATTTGATCCGGCCAGCAGGCCAACACCCACCCACCGACGAGCCTGATATATCGTACGCAGGCGATCAAGGCGAAGGCCAGCTGCAGCTGCTGCTTGAGTTCTCCGTTGATGAGCTGGTGGACTGGCTATGGGAGACCATGAATCTTCCTGAGCTACGTCCCAAACCCAAGACCCGGCTGGCTGAGCAGACGCTGGTACGCGAGGGCTGGGATAAACACGGCGCACGCGCGCGCCTGGATCGACGCCGCACCATCAAGGAAGCGGTAAAACGCCGCGCGATACAAGCCAACCCGGTGGCGTTCTGTAATGATGATTTACGCTTTCGGCCGCTGGTGCATCGACCGCAACCGGTGACGCACGCAGTGGTGTTGTTTGCGTTGGATGTCTCGGCAAGCATGACGCAGGCCGAGCGTAAGCTGGCCAAAACATTCTTCTTTTTCGCGCTGCAAGGGCTGCGCCGCAGGTATGGCAAGGTCGAGACCCGCTTTATCGCGCACACTACCCAAGCTTGGGAATTTTCGGAGTCGGAATTTTTTCAGGTAACCGGTACCGGCGGCACCGGTGCCTCATCAGCGTTTGCACTGGTCAAGCAGCTACTCAGCACCGAGTATCCTGCAGCACAATTCAATAGCTATTTATTTTATGCGTCGGACGGTGAAAACTTTACCGAGGATCGCAAAGCAGCCACCAGCCTGCTGCACACGCTAACCGGTATGCTGAATTATGTCGGCTACGTCGAAACCGTTCCGGGGGCGTCACGTACCATAGAAACCGAGATGTCAGCAATTTGTCGACAGCTGCAACAGAACAGCGTCGCGCTCGGCTGTTGCATTCTTAATCAACCGGACGATGTCTGGAAAGCTATCCGACAATTTTTTGCTGCAGATCCCATGCAGACAAACCACGCATGACACAGCATGCGCTGCTTGCCGACTATACCCGCCATCTTGAAATGCTGGCGGCAGAGCAAGGCCTGGATTATTACCCGATTGATTTTGAAGTAGTACCCGCTAATTTCATGACCGAGGTAGCGGTCTACGGTCTACCCATACGCATGCCGCACTGGTCGTTTGGTGTCCGCTATATTCATCAGCTGATTCGGCAAAGTATGGGGCACTCGCGTATTTTCGAGGTTATGTTTCTGGGTAATCCCTGTCACGCCTACTTAGTCAGTGATAACAGCATCGCGGAAAATACATTGGTGGTGGCACACGTGATCGGCCATGCCGATTTCGCCAAGCGCAATAGCTTATTCGAGCGCTTTATGGCAATGGCCGGTGGTCGAATCCTGGAACAGGCAGCTGAACGGGCGCGTGCCATCGAGCGCGCGCTGATCGAATATGGTCAGGACAAAGTTGAACAGGTACTTGATGCAGCGCTGGCTCTGGAGCCACATATCGATATTCACCAAGCCTTGTATCGGTCTGCATAAAATGAATCATCGCCATCTGAAGCACACCGAGAATACGATCTGCTCTGGTTCATCGCCCGTCACGCACCCGATTTACAGGGGTGGCAGCGCGATATATTTTTAGCCGTACGTGAAGAATCATTCTTCTTTTATCCGGTCTTTGCCTGTCAGATCATGAACGAAGGATGGGCGTCGTACTGGCACGCTCGCCTACTGCGTCAGGCTGATTTTTTACCGCCATCACACTACCTTGCAGCTATCAAGGCGCACTCGGATGTAGTGCGTCCGTTCGCAGCAGATCATCAGCTAGCGCTATCGATCAACCCCTATCACCTGGGTTTCTCGATGTGGGAAGACATCATTGAACGCCACGGTATCGACACCGCGCGCCAGATTTGTCATGAGGAAGATGACTTTGGGTTTATTCGGAATCATTTGACGCAAGCCCTGGCAGATCAACTGAATCTATTTGTTTACCAGGCAGATCACGATGGCAGCATACGGTTAGCTGACAAAAATATTCATGCGATACGTGAGGCGATTCTTTCTGCAAAATTCAACTATGGCGCACCACGCGTCGCTGTCAAAGCAGTACATGGCGATGGTAGCCTCGAGCTAGCTCACGATGTCAGCGAAGATGGCCGTGGGCTTGACCTTGTGCGAGCCGAGCGCGTGCTCAACTATATCGCGCGGGTCTGGCAACGCCCGGTCAGCTTGCACACGGTGGGCGTTAATGGACAACCGAGAGTACTAAGCGCATCACTTAATAAGTAAGCACGACGCTGACCGGCAGATAATAACTTCCAACAGAAACATTCTGCCGCGCTGGTATACGGCCGTACACCGGTATCGACAGCGTCATCGGGACTATTAACGGCATGCTCATTTGAATGTCGTTCAGCGCATCGATCGGTTGTGAGCGCGCCGGGTCTCTGTACACCGAAAAATTCAGCGATTCACCAGTCTCTACATGCCGCATTTTCAGCAGACCCGGATCAATGCCGCTCAGGTGTACCCGTAAATTCAATGCCTCGCCGCGATACGCGGGTATGCAGTGAATTTGAAACACGGTTTGAATATCGTGATGCTCACGGGTGTGCGGATCGTACGCGCCGAACACCAGTATCGGCGCACTTTCGCCCATGCACATCATTGCCTTGCTTGGTACCGACACGAGACTCATCAAACCAAGCACAATGATCTGCAGATATTTGATCTGCTGGTATTTGATGTGCTGGTATTTGATCTGCAGGTGTTTGATCAGCTGATGGATCATCGAGAGACCTCGCGCGTATGTGTTCGCTGACAGGGATACTGACCCAGATAAGGCACGCTACCCGCCTCTGGCTGGAAATGAATTTTTGCGATGCACTCGCCGCCCGGCCAATACGCGCGCACGGCGTTTTCGGTGCCGAGGCCAGATAAATACACCAAGCCCTCATGCCCCACGCCAAAGCTCTCAGCCGCGGCGCTCTGATCATTAAGCAGATCGACGCTGGCACCTGCAGGTACCGGTTTGCCGTCATCCAGCATCAGATTGAACGTCGCCGCCGCTACTCTGCGGACGGGTATATCAATCAGCACGCCCGAGCGCCACGCCGGTACGGGTTGCAGCTTGAGCTGACCTATCTCGGTATCCAACGGTAAATCCAGCGGCTCGAGCGTGACATGATTACGCATATAGGGGTGTAAGCGAGGCAGCAAGGCGTAGCCGTCTTGATTGGTACGTGCCGCCAGTTGGTTGTCAACATAAATGCGAACCTTGGCATGACCCGGTACGCGCGCCACCCCAAAGCTGCTGTTGATACGCCGGGATAAAAACCACTGCCCATTCAGCGTAGCGATGGCGCCGCTTAACCCGAATCGCTCACGAACCTGGCCGTTCAACTCAGCGGCTTCCAAACGGATGCGTCCATAGTCGTTTTGTCCGTATAGCGCCACCCGTTGCGCTGCCTGGTTTGCTAGCTGTAGACGGTAGCCCAGCCATCTCCCGGTGGCAGACTTTTTTGTACCTGCACCAGCTGCCGTGACGGTACGCTGCTGGTGTCTGCGTGTTGTGCGCTAACGCTGGTACCGGCACCGAGCTGGTACGACCAAAACACATTGAACGAGCTTGTCTCTGTTTCTGCCTTTAATCTCGACAGCGAAAAAATCAAACTACCCCAGGCGCTCTGGCGTATACTGAAATTCGCTGTCGTAATCGATAGCGGCTCAGCACCCATGCGCTGCTGCTGCGTCCATGAGAGCCCGAGGCTGCCCACGCCATTGATGTGGTAGCTGTAGAAAACCGAGTCCAGTCGTCTCAGTGTCTGCTCGGCGTCGATACCCAGTTGGCGATGATCACTGCTTGCCCACTGTGAACGCAGCGCAACCCCATGGCGTTGCGTTCGTCTTTCCCAACCCAGCGCGATCTGCGCGCCCACGCCTGCATCACTACGACTGATGCCAAGGCCTAGCGTGCCGAGGCCCCAACCCGGAATCGAAGCCGCCACGCCACCGAGCGCACCGATCAGCTTGGTTTGCTGAACATGCGCGCCTGCCTCAAGCGTGATGTGCGATTGCAAGCCGTGGCGCCAGCTCGCGGCGGCCACCAAGTCGCCGTAGTCCTGGCTGGCCAAACCGTAGCGCTGTCTGAGCGCACCTAATTCAAATGAGTAGTCGCTTAATCCAGCCGCCAGCAAGGAGGGGCTGGCATAAAAGCGCTGCGTAATGAGTTGCTCTTGGCCGCTGATATCGGTCACCTTCAGCAGCACCTCGCCGTCGCCCGTCACGATCGGTCCGGTGCTAATTGAAAAAGGCCCGGGCGGTAGTGGATTGCGCGATTGGAGCACGTTGTTGATGTAGACATCGACGCTGGAAGGAAGCGCCGCCTGACCCGACAAGGTCGGTACCGGTGCCGTAATTAAATCGGGGCGAATTCGAAAGTTGGTGCCCCACTGCAGACCCGCAAAGCGCACGGGTCGCCCAAGCAGCGAGGGCGGTCGCGAGATGGCATCTCCCAGCCGCAGCGTCGCAATCCGATCAAGATCATCGACCACATAGCTACTATCCAGCCGCAGCCAGCGCACGGCATCGGGACGATCGATCCACATCTGGTTGCTGGTGATGACACCAGTGCCGACCGCGCCGCCTACTTCAGTGAACAGTACAGTACCGGTACCGCCCTGACCATGATCGAGCAGCAAGTCATAATTGATAAACGCGCCGGCGCTTCGAGTAATCGCGTCAGGGCGCGATGTGTGTCGTATGTTTAGCTGGTTGGTAGTGAAGCCCTCGGGTTTTAGCTGAAGATCCATGAAAAGCGTGGCAGCATCGAAATTCACGGTATCGACTGCTAACGATGAGAGGGCGACATAGTCAGTCTCATTGAAGCGCCGTTGCGGGCCATCGGGTAGGCGAAGTTTGGCATCAACCAGCACAGGTAGCGGCAACCACCACTCGCCATCAGGCGAGCGCAGTATGAGCGCAGGTTGCGGCATCATTTGCCGATTAATTTGCAGTGAGACCAGCAAGACCTCTACATCGGCCGCGGGCACTTGAAAGCTGTCGGTACGGTTGTGCTCGGCGGCGACGGTGTGACAGTTCATCACCATGGCCATGAATCACAGTATCAGCCAACAGTAGCGCCGGTGAAGCTGATTCCGAATGGGCCGATACGCTTTATTGGGATCCAAGTACAGCATGAAGCGTGACAGGGCCGGAGGGCGACTGCGCCTGAATCAGGATAGGTTGATCGACCGGTAAACGCGTGGCTTGGAGCAGTAACTCGCGCTGCTGTCCCGGTAGCAGATAAATCACCCCACTGTGGGAAGCGACAGATTGCTGTGGTGACTGCTGCGCCGAAATACTCAGGTTTGATAGTGCTGCTGAGGCGTTCCCGGTATTTGAAAATACGACCCGTACTTGTTGATTGTTTTCTTGACGAAGTTCAGCATGAACTTTTTCTTTGGCTTCAACGGGTGGCCGCAAGAAAACAGGAATACTGATTCTGAGCGCAACCCGTAAACCTTTCACCTCTGCCGAGGGCGGTGGCGGGATCTCCTCAATCAGCAAACGGTAAGGCAGCTCGTTAAGCGGATCCGGCTTGCGAAGCATACCGAGCCGCAGTAATTGCTTGGCACCTGACTTCAAACGAAATACCTGTGGTGTGACGATAACTTCGCGGGTCGGGCTGAGCTGCTCTTTACCGCTGTGCTGCGCCCAGCCAAATGTTCTGGCTTCTGCGGTGACCTCACCACTGCTGGTGTTCTCTACCTCTACCACCGCACTCATACGCTGCGCGGACAGCTCTACCCTGACCGGATTAACCGAAAATGAGCCAGCGTAGGTATCGATACAATAAACGCTGATGACCGCTAACGCGGCAATCAGTATGCGGCGCTAACCTGAAGAAATAAAAAGTAAATGCAGCGCCCGGTTTGAAACACCGTGCTGCGAGCCGAAACCCACCGGGCGCTTCATGATCAGAAAGTGATTGTTGCAATCACCTGATCGGTGTAGACGCCGGTTGATACATTCTGAATAGCGTCAATTTTTCCGCAGATGCTGAAGGTAGTTTCTGCGTAGCCGCCCGCAGGGCCTGGATCAAACACGTCTAAACCCGTGGAACCCCACAACTCGGTCTCGGTATGCGTACAGCTGAACGCCGCACCGGAAGGCTTGAACAAGGAATAGCTCAAGTTCTCACCGGCAAGCGTGGTGCTGGCCATGCGGCGCGCACCGGTTACCGTATCCGGGTTATTACCACTGCTCAACGCAAAGGTTGGATGCGTGCCTTTGACGCAAGCAATCGTAATCGAGCCATCCGCATAGGTCGGCGAGGTACTGGTAGGGTTGTAGTTGGTACCGAAGTCAACCGCGGCCGCGCTGCTGATGGTGCAGCTTGCTGCAACCGTTGCGGTGACATCGATGGTTTGCGTGATGGAGGTAGTAGCCTGAGCAGCGCCATGCGTTAACAGGGCGAGTAATGATGCGGTGGCCAGTGAGGTTTTTAAACCGTTCATCATCGGATCCTTTCCAAGTTGTTGAAGGGAGCCCGATGGTAGAGACCATCGCTGGAGATTTGTGCGGCGATGGTCTCGGTAAGTGATTCAAAAATGTACTACTGATTAATTTGTCCTTATTTCGTAGCGAGATCGCAACAATTTTCTATGATTTCGAAGTAGTCAATGGAAAGACTTTCCCTCTTTCGCTAGCTGTTCCAGCATTGGAGCGATTTGCCATGCATGTGCATTCGGTCCGCTGGCGTAGCCTTTAATCGCTTCAAGCACTGTATCGAGACCCACACTGCTGGCATAAAACATTGGGCCACCGCGGTACAGCGGAAAACCATAACCCGTCAGATACACCAAATCGATATCCGAGGCGCGTAGCGCAATACCCTCTTCCAAAATTTTCGCGCCTTCATTCACCAACGCGTACATCAGGCGCTCAACAATCTCTTCATCACTGATCTGTCGACGCTGCAAGCCGAGCGCTGCTGCGTGCTCAAGAATCATCTGGTTAACCTCGTCGGAGGCATGCGCGGTACGGTCACCCGCGCGGTAATCGTACCAACCGGCGGATGTTTTTTGACCAAAGCGGCCACGCTCACATAACTTATCACCGACTAATGAATAAATCATATCGGGGTGCTCGGTGCGTCGACGCTTACGGATTTGCCAACCAATATCATTCCCCGCCAGATCACTCATGCGAAACGGCCCCATCGCAAAACCAAACCGTTCAATCGCACCATCAAGCTGCGCCGGCAGGCAGCCCTCCTCCAGCAAAAAGAAGGCCTGACGTACATATTGCTCAATCATCCGATTACCAATAAACCCGTCACACACACCAGACACGACACCGGTCTTGCTGATCGTTTTAGCGAGCGACATCACCGTTGCCAGCACATCGGGTGCAGTCGCCTTACCGCGTACCACCTCCAGCAGTTTCATGACATTGGCTGGACTAAAAAAATGCGTACCGATCACATCGTGCGGCCGGGACGTAAAGCTGGCAATGCGATCCAAGTCCAGCGTCGAAGTGTTCGATGCCAGAATCGAGCCCGGCTTCATGACCTGATCCAGTTGCTTGAACACCTTTTCTTTCACCGAGATTTCTTCGTACACCGCCTCGATCACGATGTCGGCTTGGCCCAGCGCCGCGTAATCCAGCGTGGTACTGATCAGTGCCATTCGCTTGTCAAGTTGCTCTTGAGTCAGTCTGCCTTTTTTGAGTGTGTTTTCATAGTTTCGGCGGATAGTTGCCACGCCTTTGTCGAGCGCGGCTTGCTCGGTCTCCAGCATGCACACGGGAATACCTGCGTTGGCAAAGTTCATGGCAATACCCGCGCCCATAGTGCCAGCGCCAATCACCGCCGCTGATCGGATCGGTCTGAGTGCAACTTCGGGACCGATACCAGGAATTTTCGAGGCGCTGCGCTCGGCAAAAAATGCATGCCGTAGCGCCTTGGATTCGATCGTTTGCACCAAGTACAAGAACTGCTCGCGCTCGAACGCCAAGCCCTCCTGAAACGGCAGCCTCACCGCCGCTTCCACGGCATCAATGCACCTGCTCAGGGCCGGGTAGTAGGTTGCCTGCGCCTGAACCCGATCGCGCGCGGCTTGTATCACTTGCGCCGACTCGGGCTCGTTCATTTGCAGGGCGCCCACCTGCGGTAGTGGGCGCGCGTCCGCAATCTCACGCGCAAACGTAATCGCACCGTCCAACAAATCACCGTCGATCAGACGGTCAAACAAGCGGGTATCCGACAGTTTTTCAGATCGCACGGGCGCACCATGAACAATCATGTCAAGCGCGCGCTGCAGGCCAATCACGCGCGGCAAACGCTGTGTACCACCGGCACCGGGGAGAATACCCAGCTTGACTTCGGGCAGCGCGATCTGCGCGCCTGCGCTCGCCACGCGGTAATGACAACCGAGTGCCAGCTCCAAGCCGCCACCCATCGCCAACCCATGAATCGCCGCAGTCACGGGCTTTGGGCTCGACTCGATATCGCGTATCACTGTATGCAGTGAAGGCTCTTGCAGCGCCTTCGGTGTATTGAACTCGCGGATATCGGCACCTCCGGAGAAGCCCTTACCGCTGCCGATCAGAACAATGGCGCGAATGGCAGCATCACCAACGGCGCGCTGCAGGCCCTCGACAATACCGCAGCGGGTGTCGAAGCCAAGACCATTAACGGGCGGGTTCTCAAGCGTGATGACGGCAACGTCACCGCGCACCTCATAAGAAGCAGTCATGCGTGTGTCTCCGGAAGCAGTGAAAGCCAGCGTTCATCGCCGGCCTGGATAGACGCGTACTATACCGGAGAGGCCTATTGCTATTTCGACTTCACCATCAGCAGGGAGCTGCGCTGCTGGTCTTCGCGGTAGGCATAGTCAACCCGGCCATCACTCACACGCGCGATCACCATCATATTGGCGCTAATAGACCCGTGGTCTTGCGCACTAAAAGGCTTGTCGTAACTGGTGACCACGCCTTGTTAACGTGCTTCGAGATTGTCGAGTGCGTGTCGGATCGCATCGCCATCCAATGTTTTGGCTTACCTGAGCGCTAGCGCCAGCAGATGCATACCGTCATAGCCTTGTGCCGCGCTCATGGGCGAGGGAATCAAATCAGTATTGAACTGGCGACGGTAAGCCAACAGGAAACTGTTTTTTGCGGTCGAGCCGGCATCTTGAATAAAGGTTTGCGGCAGCAGCGCGCCTTCACCGGCGCTCCCTGCGGCATCGATGAAGTTACGCATCGACAGTGTCCAACTCCCCATAAAAGGAACGCGCCATGCCATGCTTGTCATGCCGCGCGCTACCTGCGCCAGCTCCGGACCGATACCCCACCCCACCAACGCCTGCGCGCCCGCCGCGCGCGCGTTCTTCAGCTGGCGGCTCATGTCGGTGTCACCAATCTTGAAGCGCTGCGTCGTCACCAGCTCTACTCCGGCCTGGCGCGCCGCCTCGGCGAATGCATTCGCACCGCTATCGCCATACGGGGTTTCATCTGCCAGCAGCGCACATTTGCTGATACCGCGCTTCTTCAGATCATTGGCAAGCATGCGCGCTTCCAGGTCCAAGGTCGGTGACACCCGGAAAATGAAGTTAGCCGCTGCGGCGGGTGGTGCATAGCGACGTGTTAGCACCGGACCGGTAGATACTGCGATCATGAGTGGAATGCGCGCTTGCTGGTAAATATCAATCGACGCCAAGCCAACACCGGTATTCACGATACCAATACTCACCGCGACTTTCATTCGAGTTAACTCGGTCGCAATCTTGGCGCCAAGCTCATTGTTGGCTTGATCATCACGCTCGATCAGTTCAATGCTGCGGCCGTGAATGCCGCCAATCGCGTTAATCTCTTGCACTGCTAGACGGACGCCATTACGCATGCTCTCACCCATCGGGCTCGAGCCGCCGCTGAAAGGTCCACTTAGTCCAATACGGATATTGGATTGATTCGCTTGGCCCGGCGCTTGCGCAAATGCCGTTGGTATTAGCAGCGCCATCGCGAGCATCGCGCTCACGATCCTTCGAAAAAAATCAAGTCGCATTCGCAGCCCCTTAGTATTCAACGTGGGGGCTGATTGTAGGGATGCGGTTCGCTTTGTCTATGGATATGCCACAACTGTGGCGCTTAACCCACCATCACGCTGTTGGCAGCTTGTAATCTCGGTAGGTCTCGCGGATTTTATTTTTAAGAATTTTTCCGGTCGCGCCGAGTGGTAGCGCATCAGTAAACACCACATCATCGGGTGTCCACCATTTGGCGATCTTGCCTTCATAAAACGCCAGCAATTCTTCGCGCGTGAGTTCCATGCCGGGTTTCTTCACCACCACCAGCAAGGGGCGCTCATCCCATTTCGGGTGATACACACCAATACACGCCGCCTGCAGCACCGCCGGGTGTGCGACCGCGATGTTTTCCAGATCGATCGAACCGATCCATTCACCCCCCGACTTGATCACATCTTTGCTGCGATCGGTGATCTGCAGATAGCCCTCGCGGTCAATCACTGCCACGTCACCGGTCGGGAACCAGCCATCTTGCAGCACGTCGCCGCCTTCGCTCTTGAAATAGCCCGACACCACCCACGGACCACGCACCAGCAGGTTGCCATAGGTGCTGCCATCCCAAGGTAGTTCATGGCCATCGTCGTCAACGATTTTCATATCGACGCCATAAATCGCGCGGCCTTGTTTTTCGAGAATGGCCTGCTTGTCTGCCTCGGGCAATGTGCTGTGACGTCCGAGCAAAGTACAGGTTGTACCCAGCGGCGACATCTCGGTCATGCCCCATGCATGCACCACCTCAACACCGTACTGCTCACGCAGCGTCTTCATCATCGCCGGTGGACACGCCGAGCCGCCGATCACCGTACGTTTAAAACTGGAAAACTTCAGCTGATTCTGGCCCACATACGTCAGCAAACCCAGCCACACCGTTGGTACGCCCGCAGAAAAACTGACCTGCTCCTGCTCGAATAACTCGTACAACGATTTGCCATCCAACGCCGGACCCGGAAACACCATCTTGGCGCCGTTCAGCATGACCGAGTACGGCAAGCCCCAGGCATTCACATGGAACATCGGCACCACGGGTAACACCACATCACGCGCCGATACATTCAGCGCGTCCGGCATGGATGACGCGTACGAGTGCAAAAGCGTCGAGCGGTGTGAGTACAACGCGCCTTTCGGATTGCCGGTGGTACCCGAGGTGTAGCACAGACTTGATGCCGAGTTTTCATCAAACAGCGGCCACTCACACACGTCAGACTCGGCGGCCAGCAAATCTTCGTAACACATCAGATTCGCAATCTTGTCCGAGGTAGGCAAATGCGCGCGATCGCACAAAGCAATAAAGCCCTTAATGGTTTTGCAGAGCGGAGCGACGGCCTCAATAATCGGCGTAAAGCTCAGATCAAACAGTAAATACTGATCTTCCGCGTGATCGGCGATGTAAGCGATTTGCTCCGGATGCAGCCGCGGGTTAATCGTGTGTAGCACCGCACCCATGCCGGACACGCCGTAGTAAGACTCGAGGTGACGGTAGCCGTTCCATGCCAGCGTCGCAATACGATCACCCATCACCACGCCCATTCGCGTCAAGGCGTTCGCCAGTTGACGTGCCCGCTGGTGACAATCGCGATAAGTGTAGCGATGGATATCGCCCTCGACCCGGCGCGAAACAATCTCTACATCGCCGTAATAGCGATCAGCATGCTGAATCAAGGAAGATATCAGCAGCGGCTGGCTCATCATGCGGCCCATCAGCGGGCTTTGCGGGTACTGCACCATGGTGTCTCCGAGGCGATTGTTCTTATGAGGAATCGGATTTTTGTGCGCCGCATAAGCCGCCGTCAATAGTTTTCCATCTTGCAACGCAGCACATGCCCCGAATCCGGCAGACCCGGCCTCGGTGCGCTCGACGGCCTTCTGTCACAATGGCGGCTGCTTGCTACTGGTGCGCGCTGCACTCGTGCTTTGTAAGTGCACTGCTTGCCCACCGTTTGCTCACGACTGCGATGAATTCGCCTGAACATCCTCTTCATTTTCCGACTGCGCTAGCGGCGTTACCGCTGACAAACCGCTTTGGCAGTTTGCCACCGGTATTTCATACCCGGCTCAGCGCCACGCCGCTACCGGCACCGTATCTGGTGTGCGCAAGCGAGACCGCGGCCGGTCTTATCGGGCTGGATCAGACTGCATTTGACACTGCTGAATTTGCCGAGGCCTTTAGCGGCAATGCTGTGCTGTCCGGCTCTGAGCCCTTGTCTGCGGTCTACTCGGGTCATCAATTCGGCGTGTGGGCCGGTCAGTTAGGCGATGGTCGCGCGATTCTGTTGGGCGAAGCGCCCGCGCCCGGCTCACCCACCGGCAGCATGGAGCTGCAACTCAAAGGCGCCGGTAAAACGCCCTACTCGCGTATGGGTGATGGCCGCGCGGTGCTGCGCTCATCAGTACGCGAGTTTTTGTGTTCAGAGGCGATGGCCGCGCTCGGCATCCCGACCACGCGCGCGCTGTGCGTGATCGGCTCCGACCAACCCGTCATTCGCGAGACGGTAGAGACTGCTGCAGTTGTAACGCGCATGTCACCGAACTTCGTGCGATTTGGCTCATTCGAGCACTGGTTCTGGAATGAGCGGCACGATGAACTCAAGGTACTCGCGAATTATGTGATCGCGCTGAGCTACCCGCATCTGGCAGACCACACCCACCCGTACCATGCGCTGCTGCGTGAAGTCACACAGCGCTCGGCCGAACTGGTCGCGCATTGGCAAGCGGTCGGCTTCATGCATGGTGTGCTCAACACCGACAATATGTCGATCATGGGTGAGACGCTGGATTATGGTCCGTTCGGTTTCATGGAAGCGTTCAATCCGCGTCATATCTGCAATCACTCAGATCATCAGGGACGCTATGCCTACCAGATGCAGCCGCGTATTGTGGAGTGGAACTGCTACGCATTGGGCCAGGCCTTGCTGCCGCTGATCGGTGATGTTGATACCGTCAAGGACGCACTGACGGTGTTTCAACCAACTTACGATAAAAAAATTGCCGCGCTATGGCGTGCAAAACTCGGTTTGGTCACCGAGCAGGCGGATGATGATGCGCTGGTGCGCGAGTTGTTAACGGTGATGGCTGCTGCTCGATTAGATTTCCCGGTATTTTTCCGTCGGCTTTGTGGTCTGACATGCGATGACACCAGCGCGGATGCGCCATTGCGTGATTTGTTTATCAACCGTGAGGCGTTTGATGCCTGGCTGGTCAATTATCGGCACCGGCTGCGTTTGGAAAATAGCCATGATCGGGAACGCAAAATCGCGATGAACCGCGTCAATCCAAAATTTGTGCTGCGTAACCACCTCGCACAAACCGCGATTGAAAAAGCACAGCAAAAAGACTTTAGTGAAGTAAAACGCTTGCTGCAGATTCTGCAGCGGCCGTTTGATGAGCAGCCGGAGCATGAGGCGTATGCCGCGCTACCTCCCGATTGGGCAGCGACTATCAGTGTTAGTTGCTCTTCCTGAGGTGACCCAATGGTTGCAAACTAGCAGTTTTAACATTTACGGTAGGCGACATTAATCGCATGGAAACCAAAAAAGTAATTCGTTCCGACGCCGAGTGGCGGGCACAACTTGAGCCCATGTCCTATGAGGTGACGCGTCATGCCGCGACCGAGCGTGCATTCACGGGCCGCTACTGGGACCACCATGAACACGGCGTCTACCATTGTGTTTGCTGTGAAACGCCTTTGTTTGCATCCGATACCAAGTTTGATTCCGGCTGCGGTTGGCCAAGTTATTTCGAGGCGATTGACCCTGCCAATGTCGCTGAAAAAATAGATCGCAGCCACGGCATGATTCGCACCGAAATTCTATGCAAAGTGTGTGATGCCCACCTCGGTCATGTATTCCCGGACGGCCCACCGCCCACGGGTTTGCGTTATTGCATCAACTCGGCAGCGCTGACCTTCACACCCAAGACCTGAGCCAAGCACCATGAAGCTGTTGTTCGACTTATTCCCGGTTATTCTGTTTTTCGCGGTATTCAAATTTGCGGGCGCCCAGCCGGAGGCGGCGCAAGCGTTTGCGTCGCACACCCTCACATTTTTTGTCGCTGATGGTGAGATCACCGCACAACAAGCCCCCATCCTGCTGGCGACTGCAGTGGCTATTCTCGCCACACTTGGCCAAGTACTTTGGCTGCTACTGCGACGGCGTCATGTGGATACCATGCTGTGGGTCTCGCTGGTCATTATTGTGGTGTTTGGCGGCGCGACGATTTACTTTCACGATGAGATGTTCATCAAGTGGAAGCCCACCGTGCTGTACTGGTGCTTTGCACTGGCGCTGCTGGGTGCGCAAATGCTGATGCGAAAGAACCTGATTCGCTCTTTGATGGGCCAGCAAATGACGCTCCCCGACCCGGTATGGGACAAACTGAATCTGGCCTGGAGCGCATTTTTTGCGGCCATGGGCGCGTTAAATCTGTATATCGCCTTCAATTTTCCGCTGGAGCTGTGGGTCAACTTCAAAATGGTCGGCTTCATCGGTCTGATGATTGCCTTTGTGATCGCCCAAACCGCTTACCTGTCGCGCTATTTGAAAGAGCCGGAATGAAAGAAACTTCATGAATCGCGTTGAACGTATCCAAGCGCTGCTACACCCTGCACTCACGCCTGAAGAATGCGCGGTTGATGACGAGTCACGCCTGCACGCCGGTCACGCTGGCGCTGCCTCCGGCGGTGGGCATTACCGGCTGCGGCTGGTATCCGCCCGCTTCGAGGGCTTGAGCAAAGTGGCCAGACACCGTCTGGTGTATGATGCGCTGCGCGAGATGATGCCGCAGGACATACACGCACTCGCAATGACCCTGCTCACTCCCGGCGAAGCAGCAAACGGCTGATGCCGACCGGCCCCAGCTCCTTTTCAACCACGCATAAAACCCCACAATGAAGAATATGAACTACCTACGGCTGCTGGCCGTTATCGTGTCTGCAGTGGTACTGCCTGCATCCGCACAGAATCTGGCCATCGTTAATGGCAAAGCAATTCCATCTTCGCGCGTCGAGGCGATGGTCAAGCAAATGGTGCAACAGGGCCAGAAAGATTCACCCGAGATGCGCTCCATGATCAAGGACGAGCTGATCAACCGCGAAATCCTGGCGCAAGAAGCGGATCGTCAGGGCGTATCCGCGCGTCCCGAGATCAAGAACCAAGTCGATCTGGCCAGACAATCGATTGTGATCCGGGCGCTGGCACAAGACTTCATGGCGAAACATCCGGTCAAAGAAGAAGAGATGAAGGCCGAGTACGACAAATTCAAATCCCAGTCGCAAGGCAAGGAATACCACGCTCGCCATATCCTGGTCGAGAAGGAAGACGAGGCTAAAGCCATCATCACCAAGCTGAAAGGCGGTGGCAAGTTTGAAGAACTCGCCGCGCAATCGAAAGACCCTGGCTCAGCAGCTCAAGGCGGTGACTTGGGTTGGGCACCGGCTGATGCGTTCGTTAAGCCCTTCTCCGATGCCATGGTCGCACTGAAAACCGGTGAGTACACCCAGACACCGGTGCAGACGCAGTTTGGTTATCACGTGATCAAACTTGAAGAGTCGCGTGATGCGCAACTGCCGAGCTTTGAAGAGGTCAAGCCGCAGATCTCCGAGTCGCTGCAACAGCGTAAGCTGCAGCAGTTTCAGCAGGATCTGAAGAAGAAGGCGAAGATCCAGTAAGCGATCGACGGCTCAAGAAAAATGCTCCTTCGGGAGCATTTTTTATTTACCCTACCGAGCGGCGGGCGTTTTGAAACATCCTTATCCAAGGACCCTCGTCACCCCAGCCATCCGGATGCCAGGAATTGATCACGCTGCGGAACACCCGCTCCGGGTGCGGCATCATAACCGTAAACCGACCATCGTTGTTAGTGACCGAGGTGATGCCACCCGGTGAGCCATTCGGGTTGAGCGGATAGGTTTCGGTAGGCCGCCCGCGGTTATCCACAAAGCGCAGTGCCGCCTGTGCCGCTTGCTCGTTGCCGGTGTGCGCAAAGTTGGCAAAGCCCTCACCATGCGACACCGCAATCGGCGCTCGCGTGCCACGCATCCCTTTGAAGAAAATCGACGGCGAGTCCAACACTTCCACCGTCGCGAAGCGTGCCTCGAATTGCTCGGATACATTTCGCGTGAATTTCGGCCAGTGCTCCGCGCCGGGGATGATGGATTTCAGGCTGCTCATCATCTGGCAGCCATTGCAAATGCCCAGACCAAAGCTGTCGCTACGATTAAAAAACTGCGAGAACTGATCCGACAGCAAGGGATTGAACAGAATCGTCTTCGACCAACCCTCGCCTGCACCGAGCACATCGCCGTATGAGAAACCACCGACCGCGATCAAGCCTTTGAAATCTTTCAGGTGCGCGCGTCCGGCGATCAGGTCGCTCATGTGCACATCCACCGCCTCAAAGCCGGCTTTGTGCATCACATACGCCGTCTCGACATGCGAGTTAACACCCTGCTCGCGCAAAATTGCCACTCTTGGACGAACGCCGCTCGCGATGAAAGGTGCCGCAATATCCTCCGCCATTTCAAAACTAATCTGCGGCGAGATACCGGGGTCGGCTTCATCAAGCAGACGGTCGTACTCTGCATCCGCGCAGGCCGGGTTGTCACGTAAACGAGCAATACGCCAGCTGGTCTCGCTCCAGAAACGATGCAAGGCTGACCGTAGCTGCTGGTAAATGACTTTTGCATCGCGCGTAAACTCGATCACATGGCGATCATTGAGCTTACCAATGATGTGGCTGCACGCACCCAGACCATGCTCGCGCAACACGTTCATCGCCTCAGATTTTTGTTCAGCGCGTACTTGAATCACCGCGCCGAGTTCTTCTGCAAATAACGCGCGCAGCGTGAGGTCATTGCGCCTCGCCTCGACCTGACCGGCCCAGTTCTTTGAGTCACCCCAATCACTCGCGTGCTCGCCCTCGGTGACCAGAATATCCAGATTCACCGTAATGCCAGCGCGCCCGGCAAATGCCATCTCGCACAGCGTCGCGAACAGGCCACCATCCGATCGGTCGTGATACGCCAGCAGCATTTGCTGCTGATTCAGCTGCTGAATCGCTTCAAAAAATTGACGCAAGTCGTCGGCGCTGTCCACATCCGGCACATGATCACCAAGTTGCTGCATCACCTGCGCTAATGCAGACGCTGCCAGTCGGTTTTTGCCGCGACCGAGGTCAATGAAGATCAGCGCGGTGTCGCCAAGATCTGTACGCAGTTGCGGCGTGAGCGTGGCGCGCACATCGCGCACCGGCGCAAATGCAGACGCAATCAACGACACCGGTGAGATGACAGCCTTATCGGCCCCATCGCCGTTACCATCTTGGTCATCTTTCCAGGTAGTGCGCATGGATAATGAATCTTTACCCACCGGTATCGATAATCCCAGCGCCGGGCACAATTCCATACCCACCGCTTTCACGGTATCGAACAAAGCGGCGTCTTGACCGGGTTGGCCGCAGGCGGCCATCCAGTTGGCAGAGAGTTTGATGTCGGTGATGTGCGCAATCGACGCCGCAGCAATATTGGTGATCGCTTCACCCACCGCCATGCGCCCGGAAGCGGGGGCATCCAGCACCGCCAAAGGCGTGCGTTCACCCATCGCCATCGCTTCGCCCAAATAGCCTTCGTGGCTGAGCGTGGTCACAGCACAATCAGCAACCGGCACCTGCCATGGGCCGACCATTTGATCACGCACGGTGTGGGCACCCACCGATCGATCGCCAATCGTGATCAGAAAAGATTTATCAGCGACGGTGGGAAGTTTCAGTACACGCTCAGCGGCAAGCTCCAGCGTGATATCGGTCAGGTCCAGCGCGGGCCCGGTTCGCTGCTGACGCGTGACATCACGATGCATTTTGGGTGGTTTGCCGAGTAACACATCCATCGGCATATCAACCGGTGTGTTGTCATGCTCGGGGTCGATCACGCGCAGCTGTCGCTCTTCTGTGGCGGTACCCACCACTGCAAACGGGCAACGCTCACGTTCGCACAATGCGCGAAACAGCGGCAAGCTCTCCGGTGCAATCGCCATGACATAGCGTTCCTGCGATTCATTGCTCCAGATTTCTTTTGGCGCAAGACCACTCTCTTCCAACTGTACTTTGCGCAAATCAAATATCGCGCCACGCCCCGCGTCATTGGTCAGCTCGGGAAAGGCGTTCGATAAACCGCCTGCACCCACATCATGAATCGATAACACCGGGTTACGCTCACCCATGGCCCAGCACGCGTTGATCACCTCTTGCGCGCGCCGTTGAATTTCAGGGTTACCGCGTTGTACCGAATCAAAATCCAGATCGGCGGTATTCGTGCCGGTGGCCATCGACGATGCAGCGCCACCGCCCATGCCAATGCGCATACCCGGGCCGCCGAGCTGTATTAACAAACTACCGACCGGTAGCGGATTTTTATGGGTATGTAGCGACGAGATATTGCCCAAGCCACCGGCAATCATGATCGGCTTGTGATAGCCATACACCGTACCGCCCACGTTTTGCTCGTAGCTGCGGAAATAGCCCGCCAGGTTAGGCCGACCAAACTCATTGTTGAACGCAGCGCCACCGAGCGGGCCATCGATCATGATCTGTAGTGGCGACGCGATACGCTCAGGCTTGCCGGTAATTGCCGAGTCGCCGTGTCCGGACCGCTCACTGGACAGCTGCGTTACATCACGCGCGTTTTCCCAGGGTTGTACTGCGTGCGTAATCATGAGGTTCGATACGCTGAAACCGGTGAGTCCGGCTTTGGGCTTGGCACCGCGACCGGTTGCCCCCTCATCACGAATCTCGCCACCCGAACCAGTAGAAGCGCCCGGGAAGGGCGAGATCGCAGTCGGGTGATTATGCGTCTCCACCTTCATCAGGATATGTGTCAGCTCTTGCGAGGGCTGGTAGGTCATGCCCTGATCGGCGCGCGGATAGAAACGCATTGCCGTCGCACCTTCAATAATCGAGGCGTTATCCGTATAGGCCACCACCGTACCTTTCGGCTGCTGCTGGTGGGTGTACTTGATCATCGAGAACAGCGAGCGCTGCTGCGGCTCGCCGTCGATGGTCCAGTCGGCATTAAAAATCTTGTGCCGGCAGTGCTCGCTATTGGCTTGCGCGAACATCATCAGCTCAACATCGGTCGGATTACGACCGGCATGATTGAACGCATCAAGCAGATAATCAATTTCGTCATCCGACAACGCCAAACCCAGCGCGATGTTTGCGTCGGTCAATGCATGTTTACCACCGCCGATGATGTCGATAAACGCCAGCGGCTGCGGCGATAGCTCGTTAAACAGTGCCTGCGACTGCTCAGGTGTACGAATCACCGTTTCCGTCATGCGGTCGTGCAACAGCGCAGCGATGGCGTTCCCCTTCTGCGCGTCGAGCTGCTTGGTTTTACCCAGCAAACCGGATTTCAACTGCACGCCGTAGGCGATGCCACGCTCGATACGGTGGATCTGCGCCATGCCGCAGTTGTGGGCAATATCGGTTGCCTTACTGGCCCAGGGCGAGATGGTGCCAAAACGCGGCAGCACGATAAATTGCTCGCCATCGATTTGCCCCTCAAACGGCTCGCCATAGGTCAACATCGCTGTGAGCTGCTGCACATCGTGCTCGGTTAGCTGTGCGGTGCTATCAACGAAATGCAGGAAACGGCCGCTGATACCGGTAACAGCGGGATCAATAACTTTCAGTTGTGCTAACAGACGCTGAACACGAAACGCGGACAGGGCATTGGCGCCCGGAAGGATGAGCATGGCTGAGAAGGTGGTTCGCGAGCGACTGGGCCTTGAAAATTCAGGGCCTTTCGCGCGGGTGAATCGGATTCCAAAATTATACCTTGCCGACCCCGACAAAACGGCTGCCGCAGGCTTGCCCCAACATGCTATCTTGCCCGCTGATTCGTTCAATGATGGTGCAGATGGATATCGCTTCGCTCAATGACCAAAACCGGTACGAACTGGTCCACAACAGCCTCGACCTTGCCGAGCAATCGGTGTCGGTGTTCACCCGCATCTATCGCGATGAGGCACTCAAAACCGCTGCACACGCTGACGTGCTGCGCATGTCGCGCCAAGCACAATCGCCACTGGCCGGTCTACCAGTGTCAGTGAAAGATTTACTCGATGTTGCGGGCGACACCACGATGGCGGGCTCGGTGGTGCTCGAAGGGCAACCGGTAGCCGCGAGTGATGCCACTGTAGTGGCGCGACTCAGAGATGCAGGTGCCGCGATCATCGGCAAGACCAACATGACCGAGTTTGGTTTTTCCGGGGTGGGTATTAATCCGCACTACGGCACGCCGGCCAACCCAGTCGATAGCACCCGCATCACCGGTGGCTCATCCTCAGGCGCGGCTGCCTCGGTAGGTGCAGGTATTTGCGTTGCCGCACTCGGCTCCGACACCGGCGGTTCGGTGCGCATTCCGGCAGCGCTGTGCGGCTTGGTTGGTTTCAAACCCACGATGCGCCGCGTACCCACCACCGGCGCGCTGCCACTCGCGCCCGTGCTGGATTCGGTCGGACCGATCGCCCGCACTGTCGCTGACTGCTTGCTAGTCGATAGCCTGATCTCTGACCAAGCGGTGACGACCGAGACGCTGTCGCTATCGGCGTTGAAGTTTGCGGTGCCTGAAGATTTAGTCATGGAGAGTATCGACGACACCGTTGCTCGTGCGTTTACGCATACCTTGTCCAAGTTATCGGCGGCGGGCGCTACCCTGATTGAAGTACCCATGAAAATGTTTGCCGAGGCACGTGACATTAATCGCTTTCCGCAAATAGAGTCGTGGCGCTGGCATCACAAGTTATTAGCGACGCATGCCGACCAGTACGACGCGTTGGTGGCCACGCGTATTCGCGCGGGTGAAAAATATACCGAACAAGATTTCCAGACACTATTAGCAGCCCGCAAAGACTGGATCGCGCGTGTTGAGCAAGCCTTGCTTGGGTTCGACGCGATGCTGATGCCAACGGTGCCGATCGTCGCGCCACGCACTGAAGCTCTGCTCGCTTCGGAAGAGACTTTCTTTGAGGTGAACAGGCTGCTACTACGCAACCCCTCGCTGTTTAATTTGCTCGATGGCTGTGCGTTATCGATCCCTTGCCAGCGCAACGGTGACCTCCCGGTAGGCCTGATGATCGGTGCGCCGGCGATGGCGGATGCGCGGGTTTTTTCAATCGGACTGGCGATTGAGCAGGCGCTCTCGGAATAAAATTTTTTACCAAGATGCGGGCTACTCTTCAAGCTTGAACACCATATTCTCCACATGCGGCCCATAGCGATCTGCCATGCCATACGGCATTTGCTGCAGATCGCGATTGGGAATCATGGCGACCACCGTACGGTAGTCCAAGGCCAATAAAAACTCGGCAGTATGCTCGGCCTCTCGCACATCGCGCACAGGCAATCGCGCCGATCCAAAATTCACAAACACTTTGCGCGGATCATCTTTATCGAAAAATATTTCGCCGCCGAGAATGCCGTGATCAACCAAGATTGAATGAGTAATAATGCCGCGCGAGCTAAATTTACACGGCGTCATCTCCCTCGCGATATGCATACCCAGGTGATCAATCGCCCATAAGTATTTGAAATTACGGTTGCCATAGGCGCCACACGCCACACTATCAAAGCGCCCCTGTCCCGGCCGGCGACTGCTGCGCTCGGAATCGATCGCTCCCGGATTAATGTCATACGGATTACAGTGAGCGACTGGCCGCCCATAGCCGATATTCCACATCCAGATCGACGGTGAGCAGTAGTAATAACGATGGTGCTTCAGGTTTTCAATGCGCTTTTTGGGTACCAGTACCGTGCGCCATGGTGGAAGCAGCGTCGTATCAGTCTTGTACGGATTCTCATTCAGCTTGCTTACATCCACCTGCATCGCCTGCGTGCGCGCTTTAGCCCACTCGAACAGTTGATGGTTAATTTCGCCAAATTCGCCGGATTGATGCGAGACCAGTCGAACCTGAATTTTTGGTTGAGTCACCCGCGTTTGTCTTTCAGAATAATGCGGCCGTCCTCCGGTAGATCGATGCATTCTTGTGTGCTGCGAAGATAATCTCAACATGGCTACGCTCCTTACTCAGGCAATAAAAATACCGACACTCCTATGGGGAGCATGGCCGGAGCGGCTTCGCAAGATTCATACCAATTTAGTAATCAACGATTGCTACTTGTTTGTGACAAAACGGTGAAAAATCTGTCTCTATAGTGCGACATAACCTCTCTGCTGCTGTTCCAACATGGGCAAAACCTGTGCACCATTATTTTTTCCCGCACCAAAAAAATACAAAGATAAAACAATGAGTTCTGGTTCCGCATGTCATCAACTTTAAACATTCGAACCATATTCTCACCGGGCTGTTTTTTCGTTTGTCAAAAAAAGGAGCCCACTGTGTCACACCATCCAGCCACTGACGATAATTCATCCAACAACGAACACTTCAATGATGTACTAGGCAGAAGCTTACAGAGTCCTCAGCGCAGATTAATTTTGAAAGGCGGTATAGGGCTTGCCTCAGTTGCGGCCTTACCTATGCTGTCAGGGTGCGGTGGCGGCTCTGGTGCGGCGTCGCCATTGCCGGCTAGCTCTAACATGCTACCGTTTCCGCCAACCGCGAAGACCATTGCTGATGCCGTATCAGTCCCGCCGGGTTACACCGTGTCTGTTCTGCACGCCACCGGGGATCGACTGTTCAGCAGCATCCCAAGCTACAGCAACCTGGGAACAGAGGCGGATGATTTTTCACGCCGCGTAGGTGACCACCATGATGGTATGCACCTGTTCTATATTGGCGCTAACGGTAAAGTCTCATACACAAGCACCAACAAGGCCGTGCTGGTCGTTAACCACGAGAGCTCAGCCGACGCAACTTTCCTGCATCCACGAGGCCAAACCTCGGCAGGTACGGCCGGAAAAAAATTCGATCAGTTTGATCAGTGGGACTTGGGCGCTCGTCCTGGATCTGAAGCTCTTAAAGAAATAAATCTCCATGGCGTATCTATCGCCGAGGTCTCGCTCGATGCAGCCGGCAGACCGACCGGGTACGTCGTAGATTCCCCGTTAAACCGTCGAATCACACCAGAGACGCTATGCGATGTTCGCGGCCCAGCCGCGCACTTGTCCGGTATACGGGCGCAGTTCGTCACACGCTTCGATACGACGGGTGCGACTGCTCGCGGAACGCTTAACAACTGCGGTTATGGCTACACCCCTTGGGGCACTTACCTGACCTGCGAGGAAAACTTTGCAACCTATTTTGCGATGCCGGTTGGCGCCATCGCACCGGACGCGAAAACAGCCGCATCCCGCACGCGCTACGGCGTTCGAGCTGCAGCCTTGGCAAGCAATGCAACAACCGCCAACACGCAGGGGTGGCATACAGTAACGGATCTGCCGGATACCGATTTCCGCTTTTCACGTTGGAACGTCTCTGCTTCCGGCGCATCGGCGTCGATGGACTTCAGAAATGAACCGCAAACGTTTGGG
>Ga0194130_10000806_pt1 | contig 55312 bp, 48 predicted proteins | sample TA2KigsurfametaG_FD_160084 | JGI IMG/M metagenome (GOLD analysis project Ga0194130, IMG submission 160084) | Freshwater microbial communities from Lake Tanganyika, Tanzania - TA2015050 Kigoma 12 surface | ecosystem: Environmental > Aquatic > Freshwater > Lake | place: Tanzania: Lake Tanganyika...
TCATTTCACGGGTTGTGGAGCATGGCGGGTTTTACTGGCGCTGGACTTGGTGCTGGCATGATTCTTCTTCAATTTTCCCCTGCTGCGCATTTTGCTGTAGTAACGCTACTCTCCTTGGTAATTATTCTATGTTCTCAGCAATTTGTTGTAGCTGACAAGCCCGGAGCAGAAAAAGAAGGGGGATTGGTGTTAAAAAAAATGGACCCTCTTCTTCTTCGTGTAGGCCTAATTGCTTTTTTAGGCATGATGGCCGAGGGATGTATGTTTGATTGGAGTGGGGTATATTTCAAAAAAATTGTGGAAGCCTCTCCTGAGCTGGTTTCCCTAGGGTATGTTTGTTTTATGGGTGCTATGGCATCGGGAAGATTTATCACAGATAAAGCCAGTCATCGATTTGGAAAAATAGCTGTGATACAAGTGAGTGGGATTGGAATATTTTTGGGATTAGTGATTTCTGTGGTATTTCCTAGCCTCTATACCGCAGCAGTTGGGTTTCTCTTGGTAGGATTTGGTGTGGCATCAATTGTCCCCTTGTCTTATGGGATTGCAGGCCGGTCCAAGATGTATTCCCCTGGAGTTGCCCTAGCCCTGGTTTCTACCCTTTCCTTTTTTGGATTTTTGGTTGGGCCTCCTCTTATTGGATTTGTGGCGGAGTGGCTTGATTTGAAGGTTTCCTTCCTTATCATCGCCTGCAATGGTCTAGGAATAGTGTTATTGAGTAGCTTAGGAAGGCAGATATTTTCAAGCACTACTACCATTACCTAGCGTTTATGAAGTCTATCGTTCACAAGCTGTATCGTCTGAGCATTGCCCTTCTGCTTATTGGATCTGTATCGCTGCTGCTTGTCGCTTTTTTGTCTTTGATGTCCCTTTTACCTATTCCCTTTTTTCGAGGTGATCCGGAAGAGCCAGCGCGCATCCAAGCCAAGGAGGAAGCTCCAAGGCTTCTGCCATTGGCTGATCCTACCACGGTATGGAAGGCTCCAGCCCTGGAGGACATGAATTTAGAACCTAATGCAGATGAACTTCGGTATGGCAAAGACTTAATTGCAAACACTGCCGAGTATCTAGGTCCTCACGGTAAAGTAAAGTCCATGTCCAATGGAATGAATTGTCAAAACTGCCACCTTCAGGCAGGTACCCTTCCTTTTGGCAATAATTTTGCCGCAGTCGCCTCTACCTATCCCAAGTTTAGGGCTCGTTCAGGTACAGAAGAAGATATACAAAAGAGAATCAACGATTGTCTGGAAAGAAGTTTAAATGGAAAAGCTTTGGATAGAGATTCCCAAGAAATGAAAGCCATGGTGGCCTACATTTCTTGGGTTGGTAAAGATGTTCCCAAGGGAGAAATTCCCGAAGGAACTGGCATTTATGAGGTTCCTCTCTTGGGTCGTGCTGCAGACCCTTTTCAAGGCAAGGTAGTGTATGAAGCCAAATGTGCAAGTTGCCATCAATCTGATGGAAAAGGTCAAATGAAGCCAGAGGGTAGGGGATACCTGTATCCTCCGCTATGGGGAGAAGGAAGCTACAATCATGGCGCTGGACTACACCGACTCTCTAGGTTTGCAGGATATATTAAGGCCAATATGCCTTTGGGAGCTACTTTTGAAAACCCACAACTTTCCGATGAAGAATCTTGGGACGTTGCCGCCTACGTAAATAGTCTAGATAGGCCCACCAAAGACTTATCAAGAGATTGGCCAGATATTTCGAAAAAACCCATGGATCATCCTTTTGGTCCTTTTTCAGACGGGTTCTCCGAAGAACAGCATAAGTATGGTCCATTTGGACCTATAAAAGCAGCAGCTACTAAACGAAACTAAATTACAAGTAGAGGTAAATCCGGAGGAATTCATCCGTGCAGGGAGTCTTCCTTTCTGTCTCAAAAGAAATTCTTTTTAATCTAAGGGGAGGGTTATAAAAGCTACTTCCTATATGCTTAGCCATGTATTTGCCTGATTTTCAATTGGTAGTTTTGGGTATGCTACTTATGCTGTTCCGATTCAAATTAGGAATTGCCAATTATTATGTAGACCTTTGAAGTGTCGGAGAAATGTTTCCGATACTTGTCTTCAAGTTTAGCATCGGCGATTCACCTGCCTCAAGTAGCAAATCAAGAGTTCTCCAACACAGGTTTTACTTCTTCTTCTCCTACTTTTTTAATTCTTCTAAGACCTGGTCTTTTTGAATTAAAACCTGCAGTTTACAATCTTTTGAGAACCTTAATTTACTAGTACCCACCCAAATTGCATCCCCATCAAAACCATTCGATTTTCAGAATCAGTTTTATCTGATTTTTCTATTACCCTCCGAAGCAGAGTCAATGCTTACTTCAATTCCTCAAGTCAGACGAAGTTTGGAAATAAGGAAATGATCGTCAAGACCTTGGTCATGCTGAGCATTTATATTCTTCCTATAGTTTTTGTTACTACAGGGATAGCCAATCAAACTTGGCAACTTTTCCTTTGCTTTGTTGTCAGTGGATTTGGTATGGCCGGTATAGGTATGGGTATCATGCACGATGCCATACACGGCACCTACTCTAAAAATCCCAAAATAAACAAACTTCTTGGCTATACGCTCAATTTTGTAGGAGCCAATGCCACGGTTTGGAAAGTTCAACACAATGTGTTGCACCATTCCTATACCAATATTCCAGAGGGAGACGATGACATCAATGCTCCATTTTTCTTAAGATTTTCTCCTCATGCCAAAAAGAATGGCCTTCATGCGTATCAGCACTGGTATTCTTGGATTTTTTACGGACTTTCTACCCTTTCTTGGGTGACATCAAAGGACTTTATTCGTTTTAATAGGTATTACAACATGGGCATGTTTAAAGGAAAACATGTGTACAGAAATACTTTATTAAAAATTATAGGTTGGAAATTAGTTTACTATGCCTTTATTCTAGGACTGCCTATTCTTTTTTCTCCATTTGGAGTAGGTGAAATTATTCTAGCCTTCCTAGCACTTCATTTTGTGACTGGACTAAGTATTTCCTTGGTTTTTCAAACGGCTCACATCATGCCTGAAGTAGCTTTTCCGCAAGCCAATGAGTTTGGAGTTGTGGAGGGTGAGCGCATGCTACACCAATTGGCTACCACGTCTAACTATTCAGAAAAAAATCACTTCTTTTCTTGGTTGATTGGTGGACTTAATTACCAGGTAGAGCACCACCTCTTCCCTGACATCTGTCACGTTCATTACCGCAAGATTGCTCCTATAGTCAAAGCAACTGCAGCGGAGTTTAATATCCCTTATTACAGTAAAAAAACATTTTTTGATGCGTTAAAGGCTCATGCAAAGATGTTGCACCAACTCGGTACTATGGAAAATCAGCCTTTACCTGCTTCTTCTTAACTTATGAATTCTATCAAAAAAAATAAATTTTCTTCTGCCAACCCTCGAGGAGGTAATAAAGACCGTAGGCAGGTAAAAAAGAAGGAGTCTACCCTAGATCCCAGGTTGTTTGTCAAAAAAGCAAAGCCTAGCGGGCAGGAAGGGTTTAGAACGGAAAAATCATTTTCCGATTTGGGTTTAAACCAAAAATTGCTTCAAAATATTCATGCCAAAGGATATCAAACGCAGACCACCATTCAAGAACAATCCATCGAGCAATTGCTTCGGGGAAGAGACATGATGGCCATTTCCAAAACTGGCTCTGGAAAAACAGCTGCTTTTTTGATTCCTATCATTGAGCATGCCTTAAAGGACTCTAGAAATTTCACGGCTTTGGTAGTTACCCCGACCAGAGAGCTTTCCTTACAAATTGAAGAAGAATTCAAATCCCTAACCCTAGGAATGGGATTGAATTCGGCAACTTTCATAGGAGGCACCAACATCAATTCGGATGTGGATAAATTCAAACGAAAACTTCATGTAATTGTAGGTACACCAGGAAGGTTACTGGATCTATCTGACCGCAAGAATTTGGATTTGAGCAAAATCAATACCCTAGTACTTGACGAGTTTGACCGGATGTTGGACATGGGTTTTGTATTAGACGTAACCAAGCTTGTCAACCGAATAGGTAAAAGAGACCAAACGCTCTTATTCTCTGCTACGCTAGAGCCTGCTCAAAGGAAATTAATTGATGGCTTGCTCACCAATCCTTTGGAAGTAAATGTGGCCCAAGGGTCAACAACCAATGAGAATATTGAGCAGCAGACCATTTATATACAAGAAGGACAAGACAAGTTTGAAGTATTATATAACCTTCTCTCCAAACCCTCTTTAGAAAAAGTCATCCTTTTCACGGAAACCAAAAGACTGGCAGATAGGCTGGCTAAAAAACTAATTCAAGTAGGAATAAAGGCCGGTCAAATCCATGGAGATAAGTCTCAGAATTTTAGAAATCGAATGATCGAAGAATTCAAATCTGGAGAAATTCGTGTTTTGGTAGCCACCGATGTCGCCGCTAGAGGAATAGACGTGGCCGACGTAAGTCATGTGATCAACTACCAGTTACCCATGACCATGGATGCCTACATCCATAGGATCGGAAGAACGGGCAGAGCAGGTAAAGTAGGTCACGCCATCACCTTTATTAACTAATCTCATTGCATGTCAAAAAATCAAAACACATTTATAAAAAAACAAAAAGCAGAACTCAAAAAGCGAAAGCAAAAAGATAAGCTGGAGAAAATGCTTGAGCGAAAGGCCCAACCCAAGGATGGAAGTCTTGATAATATGATCGCATACGTAGATGAATTCGGTAATATTTCTTCCACTCCACCTGCGCCTATTGCAGATAAAAAATCAAAATAAACCAAGTCAAACAAAATCGAGTAAAAACCAATTTAAATTTCAAAAATCATGAATGAAGGAACAGTAAAATTCTTTAACACAACCAAGGGTTTTGGATTCATTACCCCATCTGACAACAGCGAAGACGTGTTTGTACACCACACCGGTTTGGTACACGAAATCCGTGAAAACGATAAGGTTGTGTATGACCTTGTACAAGGAAAGAAGGGCATCAATGCCGTAAACGTAAAAGTGGTTAAGTAATTACCTAACCCTTTTTAAAAGAAGCCCCGAGTGAATTATTCGCTTGGGGCTTTTATTTTTTTGCTATCTCAGAAGTGTCGCTTAACTTTAGTTATCATCTTGAAGCTAACACAGAAGTGTTCTATGCATCCTTTCCCATCTATCTTCCATCCCATGAAAAATTTTTCCCTACTGATTTTATTTTCACTCCTACTTGCTTGTCAACCTGCGCAAAAAGTAGAAGAAGAATTCCAAAGTACACGTCCAGAAATCAACTTAAAACCTAGCGATATGCCCGATTCTGTTCTCCGCCATGTGGTGTTGTTTGGATTTAAAGAAAGCTCGTCTCCCCAAGACATTGATAATATTGTAGAGGCATTTAAAGCTTTACGCAGTAAAATTTCTGAAATCAAGGGATTTGAGTGGGGCGTAAACTCAAGTCCAGAAGGATTAAATCAAGGATTGACCCATGCCTTTACCGTCACGTTTCATTCCGATGCCGACCGTGATGCTTACCTGCCCCACCCAGCACACCAGGAGTTTGTTAGCCTTCTTGGACCACACTTAGATAAAGTGACCGTTCTCGATTATTGGACAAAAAAATAAGCCATGCGTAAAGATCCTGTTGAACACCCTCTAGGCATGCCTTTCTTTCCTTCCATGCCCCGCGTAAACTCATAAAATGCAGTATTCTTTACTAGCCCAAATGGAGGAAAATTTATTACCCTTTCGTGGAGAGGTATATTTCTACCCACATTTTTTTTCTACACAAAAAGCAGATTTTTTATTCGAAACCTTTCAGAAAGGCTTGTCCTGGAGGCAGGATTCCATTTGGATGTTTGGAAAACAAGTTTTACAACCTAGACTCACGGCGCTTTACGGTGACCCATCGGTGCCTTACCGCTACTCTGGATTGGAGATGCAAGCCTTGCCTTTTTCCGGGGAACTTGAGGAAATTAAGCGAGGTATTGAGGATTATAGCCGCAATGATTTTACCCATGTCCTCTGCAACTTCTACCGCAATGGATCAGATAGTATGGGATGGCACCGAGACAATGAACCCGTACTAGGTAAGAATCCTACCATAGCTTCTGTTACCTTGGGTGCCAGTAGGATCTTCCAACTGCGGCCTTATGTAGAAAAATCCCCCAAGATTTCCGTAGAACTTACCCATGGTAGTTTGCTGATGATGTCAGGCGAAAGCCAACATCATTGGGAACACCAAGTTCCCAAAACAAAAAAGGTGAATCGGCCAAGAATAAACCTAACCTTTCGAAAATTATATCCTTAAAAAGGTTTAATGGGGAGTTAGGTCAAAATGAAGGGAGTATTAATCCACCAACCACAAGTAATCCCCATAGCCTGCTGCAGCCATCTCTGCTTTAGGGATAAATTTCATGGCGGCGGAATTCATACAATACCTCAATCCAGTAGGGTCTGGACCGTCGTAGAACACATGTCCCAAATGGCTATTCCCTAATTTACTTCTTACTTCCACACGGGCCATTCCCAAGCTTCGGTCTATAGGCTTGTCGATCCATCGTGCATCGATGGGTTTGGTAAAGCTAGGCCATCCTGATCCTGACTCGTATTTGTCTTTTGAACTGAAAAGAGGTGCTCCAGAGACTATGCACACATAAATCCCTTTTTCTTTATTGGCATTGTACTCGTTGGAAAAGGCAAATTCTGTTGCCTCCTCCATGGTTACCTCGTATTGAAGCTCGGTCAGCGTAGATTTTAATTCAGATTTTGATGGAGATGGATATTTTTTATCGCTTATTTCTGGCCAATGACGCTGAATAAAAGCATCTCTGCCTGAGCCTTTTCGATAGGCATAGTACTCTTGGGGACTCTTTTTATAATAATCTTGGTGGTATTCCTCGGCAGGATAGAAATTGGTATATTTTATAATTGGCGTAGCGATAGGTTTGGAGAATCTTTTCGATTGATCTAACCTTTTTTTACTTTCTTCGGCAACCTTTTTTTGCTCCTCGTTGTGAAAAAAGATTGCAGATTCGTACTGACTTCCTCGATCAAAAAAAGACCCTCCAACATCGGTAGGATCAAAGGTTTGCCAAAAAATATCAACCAATTCGGCATAACTAACGATTTCTGGATCGTAGGTAATTTGTACGGATTCCCTGTGAGAAGTTTGTCCTCCAGAAACCTCAGAATAGGTAGGGTTTTTTTCTTTTCCACCCGCATATCCAGAAACAACCGAAATTACCCCATCCACCTCTTCAAATGGAGCTTCTACACACCAAAAACAGCCCCCTGAGAAGGTGGCTACTTCTTGGGTAGAAGATAGCACTTCTTTTATGTTGTCTGCTTCAGGCGCCATCCCTTGAGAAGTAGAGGATGGATTGGCGCAACTGATCATCAGTGGGGTGAGAAGGAGGGCGATCATAAGAAATATACTTTGCTTTAGGTAATTCATAGGGAGACGTTTCAAGCGTAGTGTTGTACTGCTCTTGACTTTACTTTGGTTAAACATCAATAACCTTTATTCTGTTTCAACTGGGTAGAATTATTGTGCAAATTTGAAACAAAGGACTCGACGGGTGGAAATTTTTATGCTTAATTTTTCGCTTTTTTTTCTAAAAAACACTAAGAATTCATTTACTCTTTTAGCTTTGTAAAGCACACTTTTTTTAATGCGCTATGAACAAGACTCAAGTCCTCTTTCATGTAATCCTTGTTTTTTTATGCTTTGTTATTATTCCCTCCAGGGGATATTCCCAGGAAGAGGGATTTGTATCTCTTTTTGATGGAAAATCATTAGACAATTGGATAGGAAATAAATCGTCCTATTTGGTTAAAGACGGAATTCTAGTCATCGAACCCCAGGGTGGAGGTGGAGGAAATCTTTATACTGCAAAGGAATATGAAAATTTTGTTCTCCGATTTGAATTTCAACTCACTCCGGGAGCAAATAACGGGTTAGGTATTCATGCTCCCTTGTCTGGCGATGCGGCTTACTTAGGTAAGGAATTGCAAATTTTAGACAATGAGGCAGAAAAATATGCAAGCCTTCAGCCGTATCAGTACCATGGATCAGTGTATGGAGTCATTCCCGCCAAACGCGGTTTTTTGCGAGCAGTAGGGGAGTGGAACCAACAAGAAGTGAGGGTGCGACATCCCATGATCACCGTGATCCTGAATGGAGAAATTATTCTAGAAGGAAATTACCTAGAGGCAAGTAAAAACGGTACCCTTGATCATAAAGAACATCCTGGACTACTCCGAAACCGAGGACATATCGGTTTTCTAGGTCATGGGGATGTGGTTCGTTTTCGAAATATTCGAATTAAAGAGATTTTCTAATTATCAATAACCCAAGCTTAACATGAAAAAAAATTACGTAGTACTGGACAGAAGAGACTTTTTAAAAAAATCAGCTTTAGGCCTTGCTAGCCTTTCCCTTGCGCCGGCCTTGTTGGCCAAGAGTGCTAAGGCAGGAAAGCTGAGAACTGCCCATATTGGACTTGGTGGTATGGGAATGGAAGACTTGAGAGCAATTTCTAGCCATCCTATGGTTGAGGTCGTGGCCTTGTGTGATGTAGATTCTAATGCCTTGACCAATGCCACAGCTCTTTTCCCTCAAGCCAAAACTTTCAGCGATTACCGCATCTTACTGAAAGATATGAAGAATCAGATCGATGCGGTTGTGGTCTCTACCCCAGATCATACCCATGCCCCGGCTTCTTTGATGGCTATGGAGCTGGACAAGGCAGTGTACTGCCAAAAGCCCTTGACGCACCACGTAAGCGAAGCTAGGGAGATGAAAAAAATGGCAGAAGAAAAAGGATTGGTGACCCAAATGGGCATACAAGTGCATTCTTTTTACGATTACAAACTGGCCACTCTACTCATTCAATCTGGGATCATCGGCAAGGTCCATACGGTACGAGCCTGGTCACCCAAAAATTGGGGCTTTGACGGCAAAGAGCCTAAGGGCAGCGATCCCATTCCTAGTAATTTAGATTGGAACCTCTGGTTAGGAACGGCCACAGAGAGGCCCTACAAAGAAGGTGTCTATCATCCTGGCAACTGGAGAAAACTGGTGGATTATGGCTGTGGTACCTTGGGTGACATGGGTGTACATATTTTTGATACGCCCTATAATGCCCTGCAATTGGATGTTCCTAAGACCATAATCAACCGGTGTAGAAAACCTACAGGGTTTGGCTTTCCTGAAAATAATATCGTGACCTATGAATTTCCTGCAACTCCATACACCGCAGAGACCTTGACTTGGGTCTGGTACGATGGGCCAGGAGCACCTGAAGATCATGCAGACCTTGAGCTTCCCAAAGGAGATAAGTTGCCTGATCAAGGAGCTATGTTTGTAGGTGAAAAGGGAAGGCTTTTGTTGCCTCATTTTCAGCAACTTCCGAGATGGATTGTAGACAGAAAATACAAGGAATTTGATGTTACTCCCTTCAACTTGGGCGCACCAGTCAAAGACTATGTGGGAGAAAGTAAAAAGCATTACCATCAATTTGTAGATGCCTGTTTGGGTAAGGGGGAATGCAGTGCTCCTTTTTCTTACTCTGCTCGATTGACAGAAACCATTTTGTTAGGGGTAATTGCAGGGAGATTTCCGAACCAAACCCTTCATTGGAATAGTAAAAAAGCAAAATTTTCAGAGAAAAAAGCAAACAAGTATTTGCGAGGAGCGTATAGAAAATTTTAGAATCCTATTTTGATTCCTTCCTGTAGTCGTCCAAGCTTGGGCTGCTGCAGGAAGGTCTTTTGGATTTACTTTTTAAGCGAGTTTAGTTATCACTTTTTAATCTTTATGGAATCAAATCATCGTCGGTGCTTACACTGCAACAGCCTTTTGATAGGTAGGTTAGACAAACGATTTTGTGACGACGGGTGTAGGACTACTTTCAACAACCAAAAAAATGCTCAGTACACCAACCGCATGAGACGCATAAATCATGCTTTGCGTAGAAATAGAGCCATACTCCATTCAAAAATTGCAGATGGTAAAATCGAAGTCAAGGTTTCCAAAGAAGTTTTGGATGCAGAGGGTTTTAATTTTAAATACCATACCCACAGTCTGGGATTTCCAGAGGGTAAACTTGTATATTTCTGCTACGATATGGGATATATCCCTCTAGAAGGGGATAGGTACTTGCTCGTAAGAGAAAAAGACCCCCCCTCTTTTTTTCTAGTTGAAACCGCTTTTTAGGGATAGTTTCGGTATTATCTACTTACCATTTCCTCAAATAGCTTTTCATTTACCAGTGCTACTCCCCCCAGCAGGCCTACTTCTTTTCCTAGATGGTACAAGACCAATTGGGTTTTTTCCCTTGATTTAGCCATGCAGTAAATATTTAAGGCCTGTTGAATGGGCGTGATCACGTAGTGCTTGGCTTCTGCTATAGCACCTCCAATGATAATTTGTTCAGGATTTAGAAGTTGAATGAGCATGGAAATTCCTCTTCCTAGATCTATGCCTACCTCAGATAATATCGTTATGGCTCGTTGATCACCCGCCAAAGCGGCTTCTACTACGAGCTCAGGCTCCAAGTCCCCTTTTCGCTCCAAGATCATCCTAGCCAAAATACTTTCTTTGTCTTGTTGAATCTGCTCTTTTGCCATTCTAACTAGAGAAGTACCAGATGCCACTGCTTCTAGGCATCCTTTTTTACCACAGGTGCAACTCACTTCGCTAGATTCTACCAAAGGGGAATGCGCAAACTCTCCAGCAAACCCTGATGATCCTTGGTAAATTTTACCCTGAATTACAATTCCTAGTCCAATTCCCCAGCCAACAAAAATCCCCAACACATTTTTAGCTTCTTTACCCGCTCCAAATTTACATTCTGCAAGGGTCATGGCTCGGGCATCGTTCTCTATGAAAACTTTTTTCTTCAACCTCTTTTCAAAAAGTTCTACGAGGCTTTGTTCACCGAAGCGCAAATAGGTGTAGTTTATTCCTGTGTAAGCGTCCAATAAGCCAGGCATAGAAAACCCTACTGCAATGATTTTTTCTGCGCTGAATGAGGAAGACATGAGGTACTCTTCTATAGCATCGCAGATGGTATCGAAGGTTTTCTTTTCGTTGTTCAGCGTTATCTTTTGAATTTTCTTCTCTTGGACCTGATCGTGCTGGCAATTGTAAAGGGCCATGGACATGGAATATTTTGAAATATCCACAGACAATACGTAAAAGGCATGGGATGCCAAGGCATACAAATCTGGTTTTCTACCTCCTTGGGAAGCAGCTCTGCCTTGTTTACTGACCTCTCCCGACTGGATCAAATCCGTGAGTAGGCTTTGTACGGTAGGTAAGGAAATCCCGATATCGCTACAAATCCCATTGGCCGTGGAAGCCCCCTTTTGGTACAGGTGCCGGATAAGTTTGATTTTTTGGATATAGTTTTTTGCTTCAACTACTCCGTCTATTTTTGATAGAACCTCTTGAGGATTGATCAGGTGCATGCAGGGAATTTTGGTAGTAAAGGGTACAAAAATCAGGAAAGTAGGCTATACTTTGATAAAAAATTTAAGGAATTAAGCAGAATTTTTGTAAATAAATTAAAAAAATCACTCAGAAGTCAAGCTTAAAGATTTTTTTAGCTCCTTAGGATCAGTACCTTGTAGGGTTTTCAATTCTTTTTAGCCTCTCCATCAAATAAATCAAAAATGCTACTTTTGAAAAAAAATGTAAACGATGAATCATGTTTTTGAACTTCATCCCCGCCTGAGCAAAACGGAGGTGAGGGAGCTAGTAGAAAAATTTTTAATCGACTCCGGATTCAACATTACCAAAATTGATTTCGATCGTCCCTGGGGAGGTTTTTTTGTTTTGGATGAACACCAACTCAGAAAATTTAAAGATGCTTTTTTTCAAGAGGTTGTATTGTCTGAGCAGCAGCTTGCACAGAAGTTAAGCCCTAAATTTCTGGTGGTTGCTCCAGGAGAGAGGCTTTCGTGGCAATACCACTTTAGAAGAGCAGAATTGTGGACCTTGGTAGCTGGAGAAGCTGCCTTATGCAGGAGCATGGACGATAGTCAGAGACCCCATGTACCCATGGAAACAGGAAAAATTATTTCTTTGGAGAAGGGGGAGCGTCACCGCCTGATAGGAACCTCCACCTGGGGAGTAGTAGCAGAGATATGGATGCACTCTGATGTTTCATTTCCATCGGATGAAATGGATATAGTCAGGTTGGAAGACGATTATTCAAGAAAGTAAAAATCAAAAATTGCTTCTTAAATTCTTTTTGAGCAGGTAACCTTAAAAAGATAGTTCAATGTTGCCTCAATAAAATTAGGTCCCAATTATTCTTTCAGGGCATCTATTTTTTTTGCCAGCTCTTCTGCTTCTGCCATAAGCTTATCCGCTGCTGTTCTATTGGAATGGGAAAGCTTGTAGGCTTCAGCCATCATTTTGGCATAGCTTTCTTGTAGTTTTTCCTTTTCTGTTTTCTTTTTAAATAATCCAAACATGAGTTTTGTTTATTGGATAACAGCCAAGGAAGTGGATTGTTTACCTCAAAAGAGGGGAAGAGCTTTCCTTGGGATTTACCATTTCATCAGCTTTAAATTGGATGAGATCTTCTAACCTTCCAGCAGAATTATAAAACCTCCAGGTGCCTTCTCTTTTCCCTTCTTTCATCACTCCTTCCGAGGCTTTTTTTCCAGATTCGTGGTAAAAAATCCAAATTCCCTCTGCTTTTCCAGATTCATAGCTGCCTTCTGATTCTTTGGTTCCGGTCAGGTAGTAGGTGATCCGAGTTCCATTGCCATTTTTCAAAGTTCCTTTGTCCAGGGTAGATTCTCCGTCTTCTGTACTCAAATCACTGACATTCATTAGCCTGCCATTGTCCCAAAATTCTTCCTGCATCAATTGCTTATTGTCATAAAAAAGTCCCCAGATCCCATTTTCAAATCCCACGTTGTATGACCCAACAGATTTTAATTGGCCACCATCGTAATAATATACCCATTGTCCGTTTTCCATGCCTAAGGAATACTCCCCTTCAGCAACAAGAATTCCAATTTTATTGAAGAATTTCCAAAGTCCAGTTTTCAGGTCGTTTCTGTATTCTCCTATAGCATACAGCTGTCCATCGGGGTAGAAATTTTTCCAAAGTCCTGATTTGGCTCCTCCATCGTAACCTCCTTGTACTGACAACTTGCCAGTACTGTGGTACTCCACATAGGGTCCAGAGGGCACACCCAAGACATATGTTTTGCGCTTGGATAGAGATTTATTGGGAAAATACTCTTCCCAATCTCCTACCGCGATGTTATATTCGTAACGCTCCACCCTAGCCAATCTTCCAGTTTCGTAATAGTATTTCCACTCTCCTTCACGATTTCCGGTGCTGTCGTAGTATTCTTCCGAGGCTAACATCTTAGTACCAGGAAAATAACTTTTCCATTCGCCTACTTTTTCTCCTTCTTGGTAAGTACCTGAGGTAAGGAGATAATTTGGGTAGGAATAGGTTTTAAATGCCCCATCAAATTGGCCCTTGATGGTATGGGCTTCGGTCACCACATTGCCTTCTCGATCGTATTCTAAATAAGGGCCCTCACGAAGCCCATCCACATAAAATTCTCGAATGGCAAGTTGCCCTTCTTCAAAATAAGTAGCCCATTGGCCTTGTTTTTTACCTTTTCCGTATTGACCTTCTAGTTTAACTTGTTCTGGATCAATGTAGGGGGCATTGGGGTCAGTCCCGTAATATTCCAAGTATTTTCCTACCAAGATGCTGTCTTGAAAAATCATCTCTTTGACCAGCGATCCATACGAATCGTAGAAAGTTGCCGGACCAAAAAGTTTACCCCTGCGGTAGTCGGCCCTTTCTTTTGGTTTGCCATTGCTATGAAAACTGGTCCATTGACCATCTCTAAACCCTTGGCTGAAAGTACCTTCCGTAAGCAAGGTATTGGTTTTTACATCGTAGTATTTCCAAAGTCCTGTTTGAAGAGAATTATCTAAGACCCCGCTGCCTACTACCGTAGAATCTGCATTGTAGACCACCACGATTTTAGGGGTTTGCGAAAAAATAGAAAAATGAAAGAGAGAAAATACTGCAATAAGCAAATGCTTCATGGTTAAGCGAGTTCTTGTCGGTCTGGTGGGTAGAAAACTAACGTGGAAAAAAGCTGCTTTATTCTTCCTACGTAGGAATTGTTTTCTTGTTTAAAAATAATCGAAATACTTAACTTTTATCCTGAGGAGTAGACTTTAGCGCCAGGATTTTTTCTATTTCTTGCTTGAGATAGGTAAAAATTACTTTTTTACTTCCTTCTAATTCCAATTTTTTTATCCAGAGTTGATACTTTGCCTTGCTTAAAAGTTGTTCTGTCACGTTTCTCGTGGTTTTATGTTCAAGTACCTGTTCGGGCAGCTCCCATGGCTGTTCGGTAAGTCCAAAAGCGAATCCATCGTGTAAAAAATGATCTAAAGGTAGTCGGAAGTTTTTACCAAAAAATGCGCAGATAAACATGCCTTGTCCGAACCAATTGATCAAGCGCAAGTTTGCTCCCGTGTCTAAATCAAAATTTCTAATCAAGTCTAATACCAAGTATGGGGCTCCCAACAGGTTACTTCCTTTGGATATCTTTTTGCCCCTGGAATCTGTGAAAAATTCCCTCAGCAATTCATTTGGAAAGTTGTTTCCTAAATCTTCAAAAAGTTCGAGAAAACTGGTCTTGAGGAGGTTTTGCTTTTGCAATAGTTCACTGTCCAACCATAATTTCAGGTCAATTTGATCAATTTCATCACCCATCTCACCACCTCAATAAGGCTGAGGCCCACGCAAACCCTGATCCAAAAGCTGCCAAACATACCAAATCCCCCTCCTTTAATTTTCCTTGTTCCCAAGCCTGTGACAGGGCTATAGGAATGGTGGCAGCCGTGGTATTTCCTAAGTGCATGATGTTATTGAATACTTTGTGATCTGGCAACTCTAGCTTCTGCTGTACGTATTGGCTAATCCGTAAATTGGCTTGATGTGGAACCAACAAATCAATTTCCTCTTTTTGAATCCCGTTGCAAGCCAATGCTTCTTGAATGACTTCCATAAATCGAACAACGGCATGCTTAAATACCGCATTTCCATTCATTTTTAAGAAGAAATCCCCCCGATCAATCAATTCTTTGGAAATTCTTTCTTTACCGCTTGAGCTAGGGGCTATGCAATACAATTCTTCTGCATGAGCTCCTTCGGCATGCAGGTGCGTACTTAAAACTCCAAGCCCTGCATCTTCAGATCTTCCCAGCACCACAGCTCCAGCACCATCTGCAAAAATGACTGCGCTGGACCTGCCCTCATCGCTTTTATCCAAAGCGGAAGATTGAATTTCAGCACCGACCACTAGAATTTTTGAATACATGCCTGTTTTGATAAATTGATCGGCAATGGATAGGGAATAAATAAACCCTGAGCAGGCATTTCTTACGTCCAATGCCCCTATGGTACCCATGCCGAGTTCCCGCTGCAGCAAAACTCCATTTCCGGGTAAAAAATAATCGGGGGTGATGGTCGCAAAAATTATAAACTCTATTTCCCCTAAACTTACCCCAGCTCGACTCATGGCGAGTTTACTAGCTTTGGCAGCCATATTGGTTACCGTATCCACTCCAGGAGTGTACCACCTGCGTTCCTGTATGCCTGTTCGCTCTACAATCCATTCGTTGGAAGTGTTCATGAGCTGAGAAAGGTCTTCGTTGGTCACGATACGCTCCGGCACGTAATGGCCAGCACCAAGAATTCTTGATTTAAACATGGAATTTAGCTTATAAATGAATTAGGGTGTGGGTAAATTCTAAGCAATATCGGAACTTGGGGGCAATCCAACAACTCTCAGTGTAGGCCTCTGGTTATCAACCAAAAAGCGTATAGTTGCCAAATTGGTCCATAGGAGAGGTTCTCCTAAGAATACTTTGGGTATCGTTTTGGACTGAATTGACAAGGGGAGAGACCGTATAGCTCTGCATCAAGTCGGAAGGGTAGGGTTGGAGCATGTCCAAAAGATCTTCTTCTGAACTATAGGTGTCCAACCATTTTTTTTCCAGGTTTCTTGGTAAAATAACGGGCATTCGGTCATGAACTTCGGTTACCAGTTCGTTGGGACTGGTAGTTAGGATTAAAAAAGTATGTTGTGATTCACCTGAAACCGTTTCATACTCTTCCCAGATTCCAGCAAAAGCAAAGCATTCTTCTTCCCTAAGGGTAAAGCGATAGGGTATTTTGGTTTTTTTTCCCAATTTTTTCCATTCAAAAAAGCCATCTGCAGGAATCAAACACCTTCTTTTTTGAAAAGAGGATTTAAAAGTTACCTTTTCATGTACAGACTCAGCCCTAGCGTTGATTAATTTGGGAGAAACGGGTTTGTTTTGACCAAAATCAGGAGTAATTCCCCAATAAAAAAAGGAAAATCCCTTGGGGCTGTCCGAGGTAATAACAGGTACCAGTTGGGTAGGAGCAATATTGTACCTAGGCTGAAAATCTACTAGCATTTCCGCTTGAAAACGCTCTTCAAGGTCTATTTTGGTTTTATTGAGGGAATACCTTCCGCACATGATCTAAGAATTCAAGAATTTGTTGGGAAGTTAGCGATCCTGAAGTATAAATTCAATTGCGGCTTCTTCCGAATAGTAGCATGTCCCATTTTTAGAGGAAGTAAATCCCACGTGTCCGCCTTGGTCGGGAAATTCAAAATGTACGACATTCAATTCTTTGGCCAATCGGTAAGGGTAGCAGGACTCACTCAGGAAGGGATCATTTTTTGCATTTAAAATCAGAGCAGGGACTTCAATTTGAGGTAAAAAGGGTAAGGATGAATTGATTTGGTAGTATTCCTCTGCATCACGATACCCGTGCATGGGGCCTGTAAATTCGTTGTCAAAATCTCGGAGCGTTCGGATCCGATTAAATTTTCCCAGTTCCAATTCTTTGGGAAAAATCTGAGCTTTTCTTTCAATTTTTTCCTTCAGGGTTTTAAGAAATAATTTAGCATACACTACATTGACTCCCGAAGAGATTTTATCACAGGAGCTTCCCAAATCTAGAGGTACAGACACGGCTACTCCTTTTTTAAGCTTGGGCAAGGTATTTTTTTTCTCGCCCAGGTATTTTAAGGTAAGGTTTCCCCCCAGGCTGAAGCCAATCAAATAGATGTCATCGTAATTTTTGGAGGCATGTGACACGACCGCGTCTAGATCGTACGTAGCACCACTGTGGTAAAAAATAACTTTGCGATTCAACTCTTTTCCACATCCTCGGTAGTTCCAGGCGAGCACATCAAACCCATGGGCTAACATTTCCTTGCACATGCCTAAGATGTAAGATCTTCTGCTGTTGCCCTCCAAGCCGTGGCTGATGATGACTAATTTTTTACTGTCTTGACGGTACCAATCCAGTTCTAAAAAATCCCCATCGCTTGTTTCTAAGCGCTCTTCTATGGGGTGATTTAAGCTTACCTGACGGAATAGGGGAGGGTAAATTGTTTCTATATGTCTGTTAAAGAGCCATTTAGGTCTTTTGTAAGCAGATCTTTCGCGTAGGGGCATGGGAAGTCTTGGCCAAAAACCGATAGGAAAATACAGGATATAAATTTGAATAAAGCGTTTTTAAAAACTATTTTTGAGCACTTTTATAAAAAACTACAAGCGCTAATTAGAAAATGGCCGAAATCATAAGAATGCCAAAAATGAGTGACACCATGGAAGAGGGTGTGATTGCATCTTGGTTGAAAAAAGTAGGAGACCCGGTGAAGCCAGGAGATATTCTTGCTGAAGTGGAAACAGACAAAGCCACTATGGAACTTGAAGCTTACGAAGAAGGGACTCTTTTGTATGTAGGGGTGAAAGAGAAAGATGCTGTTCCAGTAAATGGAATCATTGCCATCATTGGGGCGAAGGGAGAGGATTACCAGCACCTCCTCCAAGGATCTCCTGCAGCCCAAATCAAGGTTGAGGAGGCAGTTCCTTCCAAGCCGGCTGTGGTAACTCCCCCGGCACCATCTGCAAAGGTGGATACTTCTTCCATTCACGCGCGAGTAGTGACCATGCCTAAAATGAGTGATACCATGCAAGAAGGTACTATTGCGGCTTGGTTGAAAAAAGTTGGAGATCATGTCAAATCAGGTGAAATTATTGCTGAGGTGGAAACAGACAAGGCCACCATGGAATTGGAGTCTTATGAGGACGGAGTCCTTTTGTATATAGGTGTAGAGGCAGGAGGAAGTGTTCCGGTAGATGGAGTGATTGCCGTCATTGGAGAACGTGGTGCCGATTACCAAAGCCTTTTAAAAGCACAGCAAGGTGGTGCACCTACACCAAGAGCGGTAGAAGAAGCTACTGTTTCCACTTCTGTATCAGCAGCCCCTGCTTCGCCTGTAGCTGCGCCAGTAGTCTCTGATCCATCACCAGCCCCTGCTGCTTCAGGTGAACGAGTAAAAGCATCTCCTTTGGCAAAAAAAATCGCCAGTGAAAAGGGAGTGGATATTCGTCAAGTAGCCGGTTCGGGAGAAGGAGGGAGAATTGTAAAAAAAGATATAGAATCTTTCCAATCTGTCGCCCCTTCTAGTGCACCGACAACACCTGCGCCTGTTCTCGTGCCTACTTTGGGACAAGAAAGCTTCAGAGAGGAGAAGGTCTCACAAATGAGGAAAACTATTGCCAAGCGTTTGGCAGAAAGTAAATTTACCGCCCCTCATTTCTACTTGACCATGGAAATCAACATGGACAAGGCCATTGAGGCTAGAAAAAGCATCAACGAGTATGCAGCTGCTAAGATCTCTTTCAACGATATGGTGATCAAAGCCGTAGCTTCGGCCTTGCGTCAACATCCAAAAGTAAATTCAAGTTGGCTGGGAGATACCATTCGCTACAACGACCATATCCATATCGGAATGGCTGTTGCCGTAGAGGAAGGACTTTTGGTGCCAGTGATTCGATTTGCAGACCAATTGTTACTGTCTCAAATTTCAAACTTATCCAAGTCATTGGGCCAAAAGGCCAAAAATAAGGAGCTTCAGCCCAAGGATTGGGAAGGAAATACCTTTACCATTTCCAATTTGGGAATGTTTGGAATTGAAGAATTTACTGCGATCATCAATCCACCGGATGCATGTATCCTAGCCGTAGGGGGGATCAAGGAGACGGTGATTGTAAGGGAAGGTCAAATGAAAATTGGTAATGTGATGAAGGTGACCTTGTCTTGTGACCATAGGGTAGTAGATGGGGCAGTAGGATCTGCTTTCTTACAAACCTTAAAGGGACTGCTAGAAGATCCAGTTCGTATTTTACTTTAAAATTTGATCAAAAAGTCCTGATTATTAGGACTTTTTGTTTTTGTAGATCAAAAATTTACTATGGTCTTTAAGCCTAGATTACTAGTTCAAATCTTGTCAAAAATTCATCTTCATGGAAAAAATCAAATCCACTACCGTAGTCGCTATTCGGCATAAGGGGGAGGTTGTCATTGGAGCAGATGGCCAAGCTACCTTAGGCAATACAGTAGCAAAAAGTACGGTCAAGAAGATCCGAGTGCTTCAAGGAGGTAAAATTGTGACTGGATTTGCTGGATCTACTGCAGATGCTTTTACCCTTTTGGATAAGTTCGAGGAAAAATTAGGTGCTTTTGGAAATAACATGAAGCGAGCAGCCGTAGAACTTGCTAAAGAGTGGAGAATGGATCGCATGCTTAGCCGCTTGGAAGCGATGATGATCGTAGCTGACAAAGAGGATATTTTAATTATTTCAGGTTCAGGGGATGTAATTGAGCCCGATTTGGAGATTGCAAGTATTGGATCAGGTTCTGTATATGCCCAATCTGCTGCTAGAGCGATGAAAAAGTTTGCCCCGCACCTGACTGCCGAAGAGATGGTTCGTGAAAGCCTGCATATCGCTGCTGATGTTTGCATCTATACCAATCACAATTTGGTGATCGAAAAGGTGACCCAATAAGAATACTATGACGCTATCCTAATTCAAGTCGGAAAAGTATTCCGACTTTTTTTTGTTTGTTCCAAACCACATGAGTCCAATAGGTGTTATAGTGCTATATCCTCAGCTACCATGGAAACTGCTACACGTAAGAAGACCAACACAAAAGATTACCGAAAATTGATTATCGATGGATTTGTGACACATCTCTTGGAGCACGGAAGCATGCCCGCTTCCATTTTTAAGTTTGCCAAAGAGCTAGATATGAAGGAGGAAGTGTTTTACACCTACTTCACCTCTTTTGAAGGAGTCAAATCTGCCATTTGGGTACGTATTTTTGAAGATACCCTAGAGGCTGTAGCAACCCAAGAAGTGTACAAAGAATACGCTGTAAGAGAAAAGTTTTTGTCCTTTCTTTACACGTGGATTGAAGAGTTGAAAAAGAACAGGTCTTACCTATTGATTTTATACCAAGATCAGGCTACCGCATTTAAAACCCTGCCCTCAGATGCACGAGAATTTAAGGAGAAGTTTACTGATTTTGCCTCCGAACTCATTCTTGAAGGAAAAGAAACTCAGGAGATTGCTTCCCGCCCATTCATCACTGAGAAATACGATGAAGCACTTTGGTTACAAGTAGCATTTGTGTTCCGTTATTGGATGAGCGATCGTAGTGCGAATTTTGAAAAAACAGATGCTGCCATAGAAAAGTCAGTAAATCTGGCTTTTGACCTGATGGGAAAAAGTGCCTTGGATTCCTTTTTGGATTTTGCAAAGTTTCTTTACCAGACCAAGTAGTTCATGACCGAAAAACTCAGGGAGCAGGGATCCATTCCTGTATCTAAAGTACAGCGTGCGGCAAAATTCATTTCCACAGGAGCAAAGGTGGGAGGAAATTACGTAAAGCATTATGCCAAAAAAATGGTCAATCCTTCCATGAACAAGGAAGAATTGCATCAAAACAATGCTACCGACATCTACAATTCCTTAAGTGAATTGAAGGGCTCTGCCTTAAAAGTGGCACAAATGATGTCCATGGACAAAAATTTACTTCCTAGGGCTTATCAAGACAAATTTACAATGGCACAGTATTCGGCCCCGCCTTTGTCTTATCCCTTAGTTGTTAAAACCTTCCAAAAATATTTTCAAAAAACTCCCGAACAACTTTTCGATTTCTTTTCCCGCACTGCAAAAAATGCGGCGTCTATTGGCCAGGTGCACCAGGCCAGAAAAGACGGCAAACTCTTGGCTGTTAAAATTCAGTATCCAGGCGTAGCTGACTCGGTCAGCTCCGATTTGAAATTAGTACGTCCCTTTGCCCTTCGTCTTCTCAATATGAACGAGAGGGAATTGGATCACTACATGGAAGAAGTGGAAGAGCGCTTGTTGGAAGAGACAGATTACAGGTTAGAAGTTGCCAGGTCTAGAGAAATTTCTGAGGCATGTGATCATATACCTCACCTTCTATTTCCTAGGTATTACGATGCCTTAAGTTCCGAGAGGATCATTACCATGGATTGGATAGAAGGGAAACACATCAAAGAGTGGATGGAAACTAAGCCTAGCCAAACCCTTAAGAATCAAGTAGGACAAGCTTTATGGGATTTTTACCATCACCAGGTGCATCATTTAAAGCAAGTACATGCTGATCCTCATCCGGGCAATTTTATCGTGCAAGAAGACGGAACCTTAGGTATCATTGATTTTGGTTGTGTAAAAGTAATGCCAGAGGAGTTTTATTCAGGATATTTTTCCTTGATCAAGCCTGGACTTACAAAAAACCAAGAGGAATTGGATCATATTTTCTACGCCTTGGACTTTATATCGGATCAAGATACCGATCAGGAGAAAATGTACTTCAAAGGAGTATTTACAGAAATGATTTCATTGCTTGGAAAACCCTTTCATGTGGACCGTTTTGATTTTTCTAAGGATGCCTATTTTGAAGAAATTTTTCGTTTGGGAGATCGCATTTCAAATGACCCCATGTTTAAAAAATCAAGACAGGCTAGGGGATCCAAACATGGGCTTTACATCAATCGTACGTATTTTGGATTGTACAATTTACTCAATCAACTCCAAGCCGAGGTAGTCACCACCAAGCCAGCCTGGCTGAGTTGAAGGTGAAATTTATTATCCCTAAGCGTCAGAAAAAACGCCTTCCAGTTATTTTTCTGCAGTGTAGCTGAGTTTGTAAATGCAATTAGCTACATCATCAGAAATCAATAGACTTCCATCTTTCATTTGCTGTACGTCTACGGGTCTGCCCCAAGCTTCTTGGGTATCTTGATTGAGCCAACCCGATACAAGCACTTCTTCGCCTAGGGCTGTACCTGTACTATCTAATTTTATAACGACCACTTCATAACCAGATTTTTTGCTTCGGTTCCAACTGCCATGTTTGGCTATGATAAGTTGATTTTTGAAAGAAGCGGGGAATTGATCTCCCGTGTAAAATCGTAGGCCCAAGGGTGCGGTATGAGCTCCCAGTTTAGCTACGGGAGGGATGTAGAAGGAGGCCTCTTGTCCTTCGGTCCCAAATTCAGGATCTTGAACTGTACCTGCATGCCAGAAAGGATATCCAAAATGCTGCCCTGGTTCTGTAACTCTATTGAGCTCGCAATCTGGAACATCATCTCCCATCATGTCTCTGCCGTTGTCGGTAAACCACATCACTCCTGTACCGGGATGCCAAGTCATTCCTACGGAATTTCTTACCCCATGGGCAAAAATTTCTGGCTTGGCTCCAGGTGTTTTTACATCTAAGCGGGTAATGCTTGCAAAAATAGGGTCCTCGGATAAACAGATATTGCAAGGGGCTCCCACCGGGACATAAAGTTTTCCTTCGGGCCCAAAAGCAATAAATTTCCACCCGTGGTGAGTCTCTTCAGGATACCCATCGTATACTACCTCGTAAGTAGGCGTTGCCAAGTTATTTTTTATGTCTTTGAAACTTAAAATTCTTGAAACTTCCGCTACGTACAAGTCCCCATCCTTGTAGGCCACCCCGTTAGGCATCTGCAAATCAGTGGCAAGGATGTATTTTACATCCGCTTTTCCGTCCCCGTTTTCATCTAGGAGGGCATAAACGTTTTTCTCTTGCCTATTTCCTACAAAGACAATCCCCTCCTCAGTAAGGGCCATGGAGCGAGCATTGGGGACATCCGCAGCCCATACCTCTATGGAAAACCCATCCGGGAGCTGGAGTTGGTCCAGGAATACCTCGGCTTTGGCTGTATCGATGGACACTTTGGTGCCCACTTGGGAAGTGGTGTTTGTGTCTTGATCACCTTTGCAGGAGATGGTTAGGAAGAAAATGACAATTAGAGTGAGCGGGGAAAGAGATTTAAGAAATGCCATAGGAATAAATTTACACCTAAATTTAATGGAATACTTTACAGTTTGATTCTGAATAGCGCCGAGTATTGGTTAATTTTGCGGCATGTTATCGATCAGTAACTTATCTTATTTCATTGGAGGTCGTCCGCTTTACGAAAATGCCAATCTTCACATCAAGCCCAAAGATAAAATTGGACTTGTAGGACAGAATGGAACGGGCAAATCTACCTTGTTGAAAATCATTCATGGGGACATGCAGGCCACCACAGGGGAGGTACAAAAAGCCAAAGACTGTACTCTGGGTTTTTTGAATCAGGATTTACTTTCTTACCAGTCTGACGATAGTATTCTAGATGTAGCCTTGGCTGCATTTAAAGATACCTTGGCCATCCAAGATGAAATAGAAAAAGTATTGAAGCTCATGGAGACGGATTATTCGGAAGAAATAATCCACAGGCTTGCAAACTTGCAGGATAGATTTGAGTCGAATGAAGGCTACACCATTAAGGCCAAGGCAGAAGAAGTTCTAGAAGGAATAGGATTTCAAACCAGCGACTTGAAAAAGCCTCTGCGTCAATTTTCTGGAGGTTGGAGAATGCGGGTGATGCTTGCAAAATTATTACTGGAAAAGCCTTCCTTACTCATGCTGGATGAGCCTACCAACCACCTAGATTTGCCTTCCATACAGTGGGTAGAAAATTATTTGAAAAACTACGAAGGAGCCGTGATTGTGGTTTCTCACGACCAAACTTTCCTAGATAATTGTATCAGTACCACCGTAGAAGTAGCTAACCAAACCCTCACTTCTTATCCAGGCAACTATTCCTTTTATAAGGAAGAAAAAAAGTTGCGCATGGAGTTGCAGCAAAATGCCTTTGAGAATCAACAGCAACTGATCAAGCAGACGGAACGATTTATTGAGCGGTTTAGGGCAAAAGCAACCAAATCAAATCAGGTGCAATCTCGAATCAAGGCCTTAGATAGAATGGAGCGAGTGCATGAAGTGGTCAATGACGAGGCATTTGTAAACTTTAAATTCAAATTTTCTCAGAAATCAGGCAGAAATGTGTTGACCCTTGATCAGGTATCCAAATCCTACGGAGACTTGACCATTCTATCTCAAACCAGTGCCAGAATTGAGCGGGGAGACAAAATTGCCCTCATTGGAGCAAATGGCAAGGGAAAATCCACGCTGCTCCGCATCTTAGCAGGCACAGAGCCCATGCTAGGTTCTAGGGCCGAAGGACACCAGGTCATAGCTTCCTTTTTTGCCCAGCACCAATTGGAAGCACTGACCCTGGACAATGAAATCCTTCAGGAAATGGCTCAAGCAGGAAGTGGAAAAACAGAATTGGAATTGAGAGGGGTTTTGGGATGTTTTTTGTTTTCCAACGAAGAAGTCTACAAAAAAATTAAGGTATTGTCAGGAGGTGAAAAATCTCGAGTAGCTTTAGCGAAAACCTTGATTTCCGAAGCCAATTTTCTATTACTGGACGAGCCTACCAACCATTTGGATTTTCAATCGGTCAATATCCTCATTCAAGCTTTACAGCAATATGAGGGTACCTTTATTACAGTTTCTCACGATAGGCATTTTATCCAGGGGGTTGCCAATAAGATTTGGTACATAGAGCAACACCAGATTAAGGAGTATCCCGGTACCTACGAAGAATTTGAGTTTTGGAGAGGCCAGCAACTAGAAGCCAACTCTTTGCCTCAAGAGTTGAAAAAGACGAAAGAAATTACTACCTCAGTACTCTCGACGGAGGATTTCCAAGGGGCGAAGAAAGAAATTAAAAGAATGGAAGAGCAACTCTCCTCTTTGGAGAGAGAAATTGAGCAGCTGGAAGTAAAAAAGTTAGATCTCGAAAAAATTCTAGCGCAACCAGAGCTTTATTTAGACGAAAGCAAAGCTCAAGAATGCCAACGCAGCTATCAAGATATTCAACAAAAACTACAGGAGTCCACCACTTCTTGGGAAAATCTGGTAGATCAACTTTCCAGCAAAAAAATACCATTTTCTTAGAAGAAAATTTCAGCCATGAGATACTTGTTTTTCATCTTTTTCATTTTTCAATTGCCTCTTCTGGGGTTTTCTCAAGTGCTCAAAGATTCTGTATTTGTAGATCACATTCTCTCCGTTAGGTTATACCCCCAAGGATCAGAATTTGCAAATCAATTGAACTCACCTCTCATCACCCTTGGAGAGGATAGGGGCCTACAATTGATTTTTGATGATTTGGCTTATGATCCGGAACTGTATACAGCCAAATTGATTCATTGCGATGCAAATTGGCAAAAATCTGCCCTGCGAGATACTGATTTTTCCCTTAGTTTCAATCAATTTACGATCCAAGATTATTCCTATTCAGTCAATACTCGGGTACCTTACATTCATTACTCCTTTGCAGTGCCCAAGGTCAGTAAATCTGGCAATTACGTGTTGATGGTCTACAAAAATAGAAATGAAGCTCTGCCCGTACTGACCAAAAGATTTATGGTGTTGGAAAATTTAGCACCTGTGGCTGCAGTCCTGGTGCCTCCGACCCAAACGGAAGATCGAACTGCCTTACAGCAGCTCAACGCTACAGTTAATTACTCCAAATTGGAGGTGATCGATCCCAAAACTCAAGTAAAAGTCTTGATAAGACAAAATCAGCACTGGGATAGAATCAAGTTTCTTAAAGCCCCTACTTTTTTAAATCAAAGCAGCAAGCTGCTTAGGTACGAGTCATTTAATGGAGAAAATACCTTTCGAGCCGGCAATGAGTTTCGTTTTGTGGACCTTCGTTTTATCCGAAGTAGGGGAGTAAATGTAGCTTTTATCAAGGTAGAGGAATCCCTCGTCCTAGCTGATGCCATGGTAGATCAACCTAGACCTAGCATCGCTTATAATCAGTATTTGGATCTCAATGGTCTTTACCTGGTGCAGACCTTGGATAGACCTGGAGGAAATCCTGAGGTGGAAAGTGAGTATGTCTACACCACCTTTTACCTGAAAGACAATCCTGGAAAAGAAATTGTGCTGTTGGGCGCATTGAGTCAATGGGGTAGAATCCCCGAGGCCAAAATGGTATTTGACACCAAAAAAGAAATGTATTCAACGACCCTGCTCCTCAAACAAGGATGGTACGATTATCAGTTTGCATACACTTCAAAATCAGGGGAATTGAATTCGGAACCTCTGGAAGGAAGTTATTTTCAAACCGAAAACGAATACGAAGTATTTGTATACTACAGAGGGCTAGGTTCCCGTTACGATCAGTTGGTAGGCTATGCTTACCTTAGGCCCAATAAGCGAAGATTTTAAAAAAATAATCCCCTTATGAGGGGATTATTTTGATAGGAAAATTTTTAAACTTCTTCCAGGGGCTCTTCCGTTTCGGAAGGAGCTACATTTTGCCTAGTTCTATCTCGATCTCCTCCCTTGTAAGGAACAAATCCCTCTCGTTTGAATTTGTAGGGAGTAGTGCGGGTTTCCGAAGCATGGATTGCCAAGTCCATCATACCAAATCCTTTGTGAGTAAAGGCTCCTAGTCCACATTTAAATACAAAGTCTTGTACTTCTGGAGCCGCGTATAGGGTAAATGGTAGGGTATATCCTCTGACTTCGTACTTGACGTCCAAATCGTACACGGCATAAATCCGAGCAAATTTCTTTTGCTGCTCTTTTAACTTATTGACGTACACCATATCGGGCACTACTTGAAATTTGTAGAATGACTCCAACTGTTCGGGAGTGTACCATCCTGACTTTTCCATTCTCGTCAAGGTGGACTCGTAAAGCAAGTCGGAAAATTCATCGCTATCTGGATTGATGAAGCGCTTACCTGCTTCTTCGTTGAATGCAGGAGTGATGAGCACCAAGGGAGAAATACAAACAAACTTATTGGAAACCTCCAAGGTAGGTTCCACCTCAAGTTCGGTATATTCCGGGGAAAGAATTAAGTTTCCTAATTCAATCTTGGACGCAGCAAATACCTGTTCTAGAAGGTAATCCATAAATTCTTCGTTTTGAGAAGAAAGAACTAGGGTGACTAGGCTAGAGTAGTAATGTAGGCCACTTCTGCTCACCTTGGTTTGCCCTTTCAATCCCGAAAAATTGAAGAAGTTATAGTTGTAAAACTCTTCTCTTCCACCCTTGATGATCAGGCCTTTAAGAAACTGAGCTAGGATGTATTGGTGATGGAAAGGCAAAAAGGAGCCTTTGTTTTTTAAGGAAAATATCAGACGAACTCTCACGGTATAGAAAAATAAAATGAAATAAAATAGACAAGAAAACGGTTAAAATGCTATCTAGAAAATGGCTAATAAAGTTAATATTATTTTTATTCAATTTTCAAACATTGAACCTAAAATGCATAATATCACCATCTTGCACCACGTAATCTTTGCCTTCTATAGCGATTTTGCCATTTTCTCTACAACCTGCTTCGGTTTTAAATTGTTTGTAATCTTCCAATCCTATGACTTCGGCTTTGATAAATCCGCGCTCAAAATCCGTATGGATGACTCCAGCCGCTTGAGGAGCTTTCCATCCCTTGCGAATGGTCCAAGCCCGCACTTCCTGAACCCCAGCAGTAAAGTAGGTAATCAAATTTAAAAGGGCATAGGCTCCAGAAATTAATTTATTTAGCCCGCTTTCTTCCAAGCCATATTCTGAGAGAAACATAGCTTTTTCTTCTGGATCTTCAAATTCTGCAATTTGAGATTCTATGGCAGCACAAAGAACAATCACTTCGGCCTGTTCTTCTTTTACTTTTTCCCGAAGTTGGGTGACAAATTTATTTCCCGTATGTAGGCTGGCTTCGTCTACATTGGCTACGTAAAGAACAGGCTTGATGGTTAGCAAGTGCAACTCTTTCACGGCTTCTAAGTCCTCTTTATCAACCTCAATCCCCCTGGCATTCACCCCCTGAGTTAATCCATCTTTGAATCGCTGAAGGGTATCCAATTCTTTTCTAGCCTTAGCATCACCTGATTTTGCAATTTTTTCAATGCGTTGAATCTTTTTTTCTACGGATTCTAAGTCTTTCAATTGCAATTCGGTGTCAATCACTTCTTTATCAAAAATGGGATCTACTCCACCTGCTACGTGTACCACGTTACTATCTTCAAAACAACGAATGACATGGATAATGGCATCTACTTCTCGAATGTTGGCCAAAAACTTGTTGCCCAAGCCTTCGCCTTTAGAGGCTCCTTTCACCAGTCCTGCGATATCTACAAATTCAATAATGGTTGGCACTACCCGCTGAGGATTGACAAGCCCCTCTAGGATCTGCAACCTAGGGTCGGGGACAGACACCACGCCTACATTGGGTTCTATGGTGCAAAATGGGTAATTCGCTGCTTCTGCTTTTGCGCTGGATAGCGCATTAAACAAAGTAGATTTACCCACATTGGGAAGACCTACTATGCCACATTGTAATGCCATTACGTGCTAGATTTAATTTTAAATATGCGGTAAGATTTGTACCCGTGATAAAATTCCAAGACCGCTACTCGAAAGATGGTGTAAACGGGAATGGCAAAAATCATTCCGCTGATGCCTGTAATTTTTGCTCCGGCAAAGATAATCACAAAAATTTCAAGGGGGTGTACTTTTACAGATTTAGAAAAAATCATAGGCTGTAAAAATATATTGTCGATGAGGTGGACGACTGCCGAAACAGAAATGATGCGAAATAAGAAATAGCTGTAATCCAAATCCGTTTCAAAGTTGCCCGTAGATATCCCAACTACAATCCCAAAGACGGTACCTAATATGGGGCCACCATAAGGAATGAGATTTGCAATTGCCGCAAAAAGGGCGATAGTGAGCGCATACTCTATATCTACCAAGCTTAATCCTGCTGCGGTGAGGAAAAAAATAGCCAACACCTGAATCAAAAGCCCAAAAAGGTAATTCGTCAACAGCTTTTCTATTTTGGTAAACGTGGCTACTGAAAGTTCAAAATAAGCGTTAGGAATAAGATTTAATAAATTTCTTCTGAGGATTCCATTTTCTAAAAGAAGGAAAAATGTAATAAAAGCCACTGCAAAAATCCCAACCAAAACTTTGGTGGTAAGCGTGATAACTTGGCTAATAAATCCACCTATGTCAAATTTACTTAAGCTGGAAAGAACCGCATCTTTGAGTTGGATCATCAATAACCCCGGCTTGTTTTCAATCAGCTGGTACTTGATCAAAAAGCGCTCCAGCTTTTCCAAGGGCACTTCTACTTGCAAGTACAGGCTATCCAGATCCAATTCACTTAATAAAATTATTTGCCTATTGATAACTGGAAAAAATATCAATCCCAACAAAAAAATGAATGATACCACGGCAGCATAGGAAACCAAAATGGCTATCCATCTAGGTATATGCTGTCCTGCCACATGCACCTCGTTAATTTGGTTAGTAACAGGCCTCAAAAGTGAAGCTAAAATTAAAGAAATCAGGAGGTAGAGTGAGATGCTAGAAAAATACCATCCTATCCCTAAGAAAGTCAGAAAAAACAGGAGTAGGTAGATAAAAAACTTTTGCATGGAGGTGAAATAGAAAAGGAGGCAAAGCCTCCTCAAATATACTTCAGTAAATCAAATCAATCACGATTCCTGGATTGGATTATTCCCAACGCAGCTCGTCATTCAATTCATTTTCTGAATCTTCATTTTCAAATTGCTCAAAATCAAAATCAGGAAGTAATTCAGTTTTTACATGATCTAATGCCTCATTTAGCGCTTGTACAAATTTGAAGAAGTCTTCTTTGTAGAGAAAGATTTTATGCTTTTCATAACTAAAACCATCTCCATCCATTCGACGCTTACTTTCAGTGATGGTTAGGTAATAATCGTTGCCACGGGTTGACTTGATATCAAAAAAATACGTCCTTTTGCCAGCTTTAACCTTTTTAGAGAAAATTTCATCTCTATCGTATCCTCGGTGATCTTCCAATGTAAATTTAAATTAAGTGATGGGTTGATTAGGTATTGTGCTTCTAAGATAAGTGAAAAGTAGCGTAGAAATCAAAGGATTTGCCTGCTTTTTTTTAAGAATCTGTAAAAAATTAGGTACAAGTGGGCTTTTTTTTGAAACAAACTTTTTTGTGTTAAACATTATTTCTGCCATAATCTCAAATAAAATCGAAAAATTAACTCAGGAAATGTAGGAGTTGAATTTTTACTTGTCGCACCTAAAATCTGCTATTTTTATTGACAGACGAACCCCTAACGCAAAAAAAAAGGCTGTTTCTCCAATGAAACCGCCTTTTAGCAGGGTCGCTAAATTTATTCTCCGTGCAAGTATGCTTTTTTGGAAAGTAATTCTTCTTGAGTTTCTCTGTGATCTGGATCGTCTACGCAGCAATCTACAGGGCAAACTGCGGCACATTGAGGTTCCTCGTGGAATCCATTGCATTCGGTGCATTTATCCGAAACGATGTAATAAAACTCATCCGAGATTGGGGTTTGTTTTTCCGTAGCAGGCACTACCGTTCCATCAGGTAGGGTGACTTCCTTGAGATTCGTTCCTCCTCCCCAAGTCCATTCGATTCCCCCCTCGTAAATTGCTGTATTGGGGCACTCTGGTTCGCATGCACCACAGTTGATGCATTCGTCTGTAATCATTATTGCCATAGGTAATCGTATTTAGGGTCAAAGTTACACTCTCCCTAACATTGCAGCAACAGAATTGTTAGGGATTTGCGATTAATTTTACGATTTACACCCGCCTTTTGGATACTTTTGCACCATGGCATTCCTTCTTTCCGACAGAATTGCAGCCTTTATCAAATTAGGCCAACAACTAGCTTCTCTTACAGAAGAGGAGAAATCTACACTCTTCTACCAAGCGCAGCAACAAAACTCTTGGTTCACCTTTTCTTCCTTAGCACAGGCCATAGAGGGACTTCAAGTAATGTTATTAGAAGAAGACCTGAATCGGTGGATTTCTACTTATGATAATAAAGAACCCGCTAGACCAAGAGAAATTGGCATTATGATGGCGGGCAATATCCCTGCGGTAGGATTTCATGACCTTCTCTGTGTATTGCTCACGGGACATAGGGCTTGTGTCAAACTCAGCTCTTTAGATATAGTCCTTATGCAATGGCTAATTAACCAACTTACCTCCCTAGAACCCCGATTTTCTCAGCGGGTGGTAGTTGAGGAAATGCTTAAGCAAAAGGAGGCCTACATCGCCACCGGAAGTGATAATTCTGCCCGATACTTTACCTATTATTTTGGGAAATATCCCCACCTGATCCGATCCAATCGAACTTCAGTAGCTGTCCTTTCAAAGCATACTTCCGATGAGGACTTGCAAAAATTAGGCGAAGACGTGTTTTCCTATTTTGGATTGGGATGCAGGAATGTCTCCAAGGTATTTTGCTCGGAGGAAAGTCAGCTCCAAAGACTACTAGAGATATTTTCTCGCTTTCAGGAGGTAGCTTCTCACCACAAGTATTTTAATAACTACGAATACAATAAGTCAATTTTTCTGGTCAACGGAACTCCCCATTTGGACAATGGGTTTTTGCTGCTCCATCAGTCCAAAGAATTGGTATCCCCAATTGGGGTACTTTATTACGAGCTTTTCGAGGAGGAAGAAAAGCTAAAAGAAGAGCTGAAGCGCTTGGAATCAACTATTCAATGCATAATAGCAGATGCCTCTTTTTCCCTACCGGGGGTAATTCCCTTTGGAAAATCTCAATTTCCCCAAGTGTGGGATTATGCGGATCGGGTAGATACGATTGCCTTTTTGCTAGGACTAGAAAGGAAATAACTTCATCCTCTAATTATTTATTATCCAGGGTGTTCTTTCCTTGTGTCTATATGTTCTTTTTTTATTTAGGATAACCTTCATTTCAGCATTCTCGTTACCTTATTTGCTGCTTTTTCCTATATTCGCAGTCGAAAAAAATAGATTCTTTAATTTACCAAACCTTAGACTAAAATGGCGTTTGATATCGAGATGATCAAAGCAGTATATGCTCGAATTCCTGAGCGTATTGCTGCAGCTAGAAAAGCTGTGGGAAAGCCACTTACCTTGACTGAAAAAATTTTGTATGCCCACCTGACTGAAGGAGCGGCAAATCAGGCCTTTCAACGAGGAGTATCCTACGTAGATTTTCAACCCGATCGTGTGGCCATGCAGGACGCCACTGCACAGATGGCCCTATTGCAATTTATGCAAGCCGGCCGATCCAAGGTAGCAGTTCCCTCTACAGTTCATTGCGATCACTTGATTCAAGCCGAGGTAGGAGCCGACAAGGACTTGAGGAAGGCAAAAGATAAAAACAAAGAAGTTTATGATTTTCTTGCCTCTGTTTCCAACAAATATGGAATTGGATTTTGGAAACCTGGAGCAGGTATCATTCACCAGGTCGTGCTGGAAAATTATGCCTTTCCAGGGGGAATGATGATTGGAACGGATTCCCATACCCCCAATGCAGGGGGACTTGGTATGATTGCCATTGGAGTGGGAGGGGCAGACGCCTGTGACGTGATGTCGGGATTACCTTGGGAACTTAAATTTCCTAAATTGATTGGGGTAAAACTGACAGGTAAAATGTCAGGCTGGACTTCAGCTAAAGATGTGATCTTGAAAGTAGCAGGTATCCTGACCGTAAAGGGAGGCACTGGAGCTATTGTAGAGTACTTTGGAGAAGGAGCACGCTTTTTGTCTGCTACAGGAAAAGGCACTATCTGTAACATGGGTGCAGAAATAGGCGCAACCACTTCTATTTTTGGATTTGATGAAAAATCAGCAGCCTATTTATCAGGCACGGGAAGAGCCGATATTGCCCAGCTTGCCACAGGGATAGCAGATCATCTTACTGGAGACCCAGAGGTCTATGCAAATCCCGAAAATTATTTTGATCAAATCATTGAAATCAATCTTTCCGAACTAGAGCCCCATGTCAATGGGCCCTTCACTCCAGATTTGGCATGGCCTATTTCCAAATTTGCTGCTGCGGTCAAAGAAAATGCTTGGCCGGCGAAGCTGGACGTAGGATTGATAGGTTCGTGTACCAACTCCTCTTACGAGGATATTTCTAGGGCAGCTTCTTTGGCTCAGCAAGCGGTAGATAAAAAATTAGTCGCCAAATCCGAATATACCATTACCCCAGGTTCTGAACAAGTACGCTACACTGTCGCAAGAGATGGATTTTTAGCCACTTTTGAGAAAATGGGAGGAGTGGTCTTGGCCAATGCCTGTGGTCCATGTATAGGACAATGGGCACGACATGGAGCGGAAAAGCAGGAGAAGAATTCTATCATTACTTCTTTCAACCGAAATTTTGCAAAGCGTGCGGATGGAAATCCAAATACCCATGCCTTCGTGGCTTCTCCGGAAATCGTAACGGCACTAGCCATTGCAGGAGACCTTACCTTTAATCCCCTCACCGATACCCTAACCAATTTGGATGGAAATCAGGTCAAATTGGATGAACCTAAGGGATTGGAATTGCCTTCAAAGGGCTTTGCAGTGGAAGATGCGGGGTATCAAGCACCAGCCGAAGACGGATCCAAAGTTCAAGTATTGGTTTCCCTAACTTCAGATCGTTTGCAATTGCTTGATTCTTTTCCCGCTTGGGAAGGAGTAGACTTAAAAGGCTTGAAATTGTTGATCAAGGCAAAAGGAAAATGTACTACCGACCATATTTCTATGGCAGGACCTTGGCTGAAATACAGAGGACATTTGGATAATATTTCCAATAATATGCTCATTGGTGCAGTAAATGCCTTTACTGATGCCACCAATTCGGTGAAAAATCAACTTACAGGAGCTTATGGAGAGGTCCCTGCTACCCAACGAGCCTATAAGGCAGCAGGAATTGGCTCTATTGTGGTTGGAGACGAAAATTATGGAGAGGGTTCTTCTAGAGAGCATGCGGCCATGGAACCAAGATTTCTTGGTGTCAGAGCCATCTTGGTAAAGTCTTTTGCTCGAATTCATGAGACCAACTTGAAAAAACAGGGCATGTTGGCTTTGACCTTTGCCAATCCTACAGATTACGATTTAATTCAAGAAAATGATTCTATAGATATCTTGGGATTAAGCAGTTTTGCGCCTTCCAAGCCCTTGCAAGTAGTATTGCACCATCAGGACGGAAGTAGCCACAGTATCCTAGCCAATCACACCTACAATGAAGGACAAATTGAATGGTTTAAAGCAGGAAGCGCCTTGAATTTGATTAAGGCAGCAAGGGCTTAATATAACTTATACCTTTTTTGAAACCGTGAGGAGAAACTCCTTACGGTTTTTTTATTTGAAAAATCTTTAGGAATTACAAGGACCTTGCCTTTTCTAGGTACTCCTGCACCAAATCCATATCAGGGTAGCTTTGAGCTAGGTCCTCCAAAAAACTTAGAGCAGCAACTTTTTCTCCCTTAAGCGTGTAATAAATTCCTTTATTACGCAGGGCAAAAGGATTGCTAGAATTCATGGCCAGACTTTGGTTGATCAGCGCAAGTCCTTCTTCTACTTCATTGAGGTACAAGAGATACAGCCCTTTGTTGTTGTAAAAATAGGCTTGACTCTTATCTAGGGTAATGGCCTTTTCTACTGCCTCCAAGGCCCCTTCGTAATTTTTTTCCTCAAATAAAATCATGGACCTCAGGTTATGCAAATTGGGTTCCATGGGATTAATTTGTTCTGCTTTTTCTAAAATAGCCTTTGCGGAGTCAAGCTGGTCCTGGTAATAAAATAGGGTAGCCTGGTTTACCAAAATATCTGAATTGTCTGGAGCCAATTGAGCAGCTATCCTAAAAGCAATCAGTGCCTCATCAAAATTCTTCAACTTTTCTTCTGTAAGACCACGTAAAAAATACGGTCTCCAATCCTTTGGAGCCAGTTTTTCTAAGGACTTTGCATCCTCTCTAGCTTTGTAAAATTCTCCAAAATCAAGGTAGGTAAGGCCACGTTGAAAAAAAGCGTCTTCGTAGCTGGATCGGTATCGGATCGCAGAACCAAATGCTTCTATAGCTGGCTCCCATTGCTGCAGCTGCAGGTGGGCCAATCCTTTGTTGTAGAAGGCATCCGAAAATGTGGAATCTAAACGTATGGCTTCCAGATAAAATTCTATGGCTGAATTGGGATCATTTTCATCCATTTTTTCATTTCCTTTTAAAAAGAATCTACCTTTTTTATCTTCTAAGCTATCGCAACTCGAAGATAGGAAGATGCCAAGAAGCAAAATCGAAAGCACAGTGGGTTTGAATTTCATGGAATTGGACTTAAAATTCTTTTTTCTTAAGGGAAAAAGGTACTCACTAAGTTTTATTCGTGATTCTGATCCGGCTTTTTTTTAGCTAGGGAGAAGACCACTTCTTTTCAATAAAGCATCTTGCTTGGGTTCTCTTCCTCTAAATCTGGCATACAGAATTGAGGGATGTTCGCTTCCTCCAGTGGAAAGGATATTTTTTTCAAAAGACAAGGCCGTTTCTATATTAAAAACTCCTTTCTCTTGAAACAGTTCAAAAGCATCTGCATCCAAGACTTCTGCCCATTTGTAACTGTAATACCCGGCCGCATAGCCTCCCTGGAAAATATGAGAAAAACTAGTGCTCACCAAGGTTTCAGCCAAGGCAGGTAAGACCTCCGTGTTTTTTAAAACTTGGGATTCAAAGTTTTTTATGTCGGTCAATGAGGCAGGATCTACGCTGTGATAGGCCATGTCCAACAGTCCAAAGCTAAGCTGTCGTAAGGTCATGTAGCCTTGTTGAAAATTAGCGGCACGCTTGATTTTGGTGATCAGTTCACCAGGGATGGGGGCTTGGGTTTGGTAGTGCTTGGCGAAAAGATCCAAACATTCCTTTTCGTAACACCAATTTTCGAAAATTTGGGAGGGTAATTCTACAAAATCCCAATATACGCTAGTGCCCGATAGGCTTTCGAATTGGCCTCTAGCCAACATGCCGTGCAAGGCATGTCCAAATTCATGAAACAAGGTAGTGACCTCACTAAAGGTCAAAAGACTGGGGGTAGATGGGGTAGGTTTAGTAAAATTGCAGACTATAGAGATGTGTGGCCTATGGTCTCCTTGTTTGTCTGTGTATTGTCCTCGATAAGAAGTCATCCATGCTCCATTCCTTTTTCCTTTCCTTGGAAAAAAGTCTGCATAGAGCACGGCTAAAAACTTATCCTCCCTATCCCTAACTTCATAAGCAGTCACTTCCGAATGGTACACGGGGATGGCTGTGGAGCTCTTGAAGGTAATTCCGAATAACTTGGTGGCCGTCTTAAATACTCCCTCAATGACATTTTCTAATGAAAAATAGGGTCTCAATTCCTCCTCGTCAAAGGCATATTTTTCTTTTTTCAGCAATTCGGAATAGTAGGCGAAATCCCATTTTTGAAGGGAATCTATCCCATCCTTTTTAGCAAGTTGGGCTACTTCTTGCACTTCCTCTAGGGCCTTTGGTTTGGCTTTTAGCAATAACTCCTGTAAAAACGCTTGTACCTTCTTTGGAGTTTCTGCCATACGTTCTTGCAAGGTAAACTCGGCATGACTTGAAAATCCTAATAGTTGTGCCCGCTCTGATTTGAGGCATATGAGCTTGGTGATGATTTCTTTATTATCCAACTCATCTCCTTTGGCACATTTGGTATTGAAAGCATAAAACATAGTTTTTCGTAATGCTCTATCCTTAGCATAGGTCATCACGGGAATGTAGGAAGGGTAGTCTAGGGTAAATGCCCAAGAGCCTGCATGTCCTTTTTCTTCTGCCAACTGGGCGGCCGCTTCTACTGCCGTTGGAGGAATGCCTTCAAGCTCCTCTTTTTTATGAATTAGGTGAAGAAAGCGTTTGGTTTCTGCCAGTACATTTTCTCCAAACTTTAAACTCAGCTGTGCTATTTCTTCATCTAGTTTTCTTAGGATGAGGGCGTCTTCTGGGTTCAGTATGGCCCCATTCCTGACGAAGGAATTGTAGGTTTTTTGAAGAAGGGTATGTTGCTCGGCACTTAGTGAAAACTTTTCCTTAGAGTGATATACCTGAGAGACCCGATCAAACAACTCCTTATCCAGAAGAATGTCATTGGCGTGGGAAGTAAGCAAAGGGGAAATTTCCCGAGCCAATTGTTGTATTTCATCGGTAGTTTCTGCGGCATTTAGATTAAAAAAAATGGAAGAGATTACTCCCAAGGCTTTACCACTCCTATCTAGGTCGGCTACAGTATTCTCAAAAGTAGGTAAGGCTTCGTTTTTAATCTCTGCGATTTCTTGATGGGCTAGGGCAATAGATTCTTTTATAGCAGGCAGGAAATGCTCCGGCGCGATCACATCAAATGCAGCCGTTTCGTAGGGTGTCTTGGGGGGTGAAAGTAAAGGATTGCTTTTCATCGAGAGAAAGAACTTATCAACTTGTCAAAATAGAATTCAAAATTACCCAAAACCTTTGTCTTCCACCGCTGCTCGCCAAAACTTTTCCCTTTGGAAAAGAAAAAAGGCCAGTAGAACTACTGGCCTTTGGGAAGTTTCATTCAAAATCACAACTCATATCTTCCATCCCTATAGGGGCCCCGTCCGGTATGCTCAATACCTGTTGTGGGGTCAATTCCTCAGGAAGGTTCAGGAAGGCTTCAATTTTTTGATTTAAGTAATCCCGATGTGCTCTTAAGAGGCTGGAAGATGGAAGGGTAGGCGTACTTAGTTGACGCAATTGCTTTCGAGCTAGGGCACGTACGGTTTGAGATGCTCCAGCATTCTTAGATAAGGCAATCAGATGGTCTATCAATTTCACTTCGGTCATCATTTTGATTTCTGCCCCAAGCCCTGAGGGCAAGGTGTTACTAAATACCTGTATACTTACCTTGCTGAGTACCTCTTCCAATCCAGGTAAGGAATTGTTTTGCAGCTCTTGCAAGTACACTCGATTTGCTCTTCCTGGCTCAAAGAGGAAGGTAAAGGTGGCATCTACCACATTTTCTGCCGGAGCGATAGGATCAAATACTGGGCCCAAGCGGGAAGGGAAAGTTTCTCTGGTTTTTCCATATCCATAGGGCCTAGGAGGGATAAGCACCAATACAGAAGATGGAATCTCCAATTCTTGGGTGGAAATACTTTGTAGTAAGGCATCCAAAGCATCTAGTTGAATTTTAGAATCTAACCATTGATGTCTAGGTTGATTGTCTCCTTTTACTTTATAGCTGTAATCTAAGCCTCCTATCAATTTGCTGGTTGCTTCCAATTGGTAGCGATGCATGAGGTACAGGGGAACAAACACCTCTTCCAAAGTGGCCTCCGGCTGACCTGTTTTGATGGCATTGAGCCCAAAGGTTTTCATCTTTTTTTTACGCAAGTCCAATAAGCGTTTAAGTTCTTCTGAAGCAGAGGCCCCATTGTCCCAAAGATGGGAGCGAGGATGTACCCCACTCACATTTCTAGAGTCGGAGTCGGTGATAAACTCATAGCCAGCGGCATAGGTGTCTTGAAGTGTTTTTTCTAAAAACTCTGCCTCGCTTTGATTGGGGGCAGGCTGCCCATAGCCATAAGTCACTGCCCACTTGTCCCATTCACCGATCTTTAGGTCATATGCAGCGCTAAAATCCACTTCACCCTTTTCATCTAGGCTGATCAGGGGGTGGGGATAGTCCATCACCGAAGAACGTCCCGAAGCAGAAGTAGCATAGCTATGGGAAATACCTAAGGTGTGGCCGATTTCATGGGCGGAAAGCTGCTTGAGTCGAGTCAAGGCAAATTCCATCAACTTAGGATCGGCCTCATTGCCCTCTTCAAAAGGCTGCAAAAGGCCTTGACCAATCAAATAATCTTGGCGTACACGCAGCGAACCCAGGGATACTTGTCCCTTGATGATTTCCCCTGTGCGAGGATCTCTGATACTCGACCCGTAAGACCAACCTCGGGTAGATCGGTGTATCCATTGGATTACATTGTAGCGCACATCCATTAGGTCCATTCCTTCTGGAGCCAATTCTACTCGAAAAGCATTTTTAAATCCAGCCGCCTCGAAGGCCTGTGCCCACCAATTTCCCCCTTCGATCAAGGCACTGGCCACCGGTTCTGGAGTACCTCGATCCAAGTAATACACGATGGGTTCTACCACTTCCGAAACAGCGGCACTTGGATCTTTCTTCTCTAGCCTATGTCTGGATATAAAGCGTTTTACCAGGGGCTGATCTATGGGGGTGGTGTAGTCTTGGTAGCTGATGTAAAAAAATCCTGCGCGTGGATCAAAAGCCCTCGTAGCATACAAGGAAGGCAATTCGATGAAAGAGTGTCTCATGCGAACGGTGACTGCTTCAGGGCTTGGAGTTACTGATCTCAAGTATCCGCCTGCACCCGTACCCGTGAAGGTGATGGTGGCTTCTACTTCTGTATTTTTTGGAAAGTTTTTGGTCGTAGGCAAATACAAGCCCGAACGGCTTGCCTCTACCCGGTAGTTACCTTGTTTGGAGCTAGCAAGCGTTTCACTTACCCCATGGGCATCTTGAAGAAAAAAAGGAGTAGCTTCAACGATATGGGTATTTCCTTCAGCTTTGATGATCTCAAACCCCCAAAGGGCCGACTCTGCAAAAGCATCTCGAATGGATTTGGCCTCGTTGGGGTTAGTGGTGTATGCTCGGTAATCGTAATTTTTATGAACCATCAGGATTTTATTTCCTGTTTTGCGGAATTCCACGATTCGGGTATCGCCCAGTTGGCCCCTATCCAAGCCGATGTCATTGGAACCTACACCAGCAGTAAGGGAATTGACATAGAGGATTTCTTTATCCAGAAAGGGAATTTCCAAATAGATTTTCCCTTTTTCTTCGTCTAGATAAAATGGCACAAAACCATCCTTTCTGGACATTTTTGAGAAATCTTGGGCCACAATCCAGGGGGAGCTAAGGCCGCATATAAGAACTAGTAGGAGAGCAAACTTATTTTTCATTGCCGAGTCAATTTTTTCCAAATTATCAAAAAGGAGGAATGGTTTCCTACTCTTAACCGAAAAATCAATTAAAATAAACCCTTAGCACCAAGGAGGTGTCCGTTTGGTGCTTGCCGTCTATGGCCTGTGCACCAGAACTGATGCGGTCCCGATCAAGGTAGGATGTCCTTGCCCAGCGAAAATAGATGTTGACCTTTTCGCTTACCTTATAGTGAAGGAGGAGGTACTTTCGAGTGCCACGGCCAAAGAAGGAGGGGATAGAAAAGGTGCTCCAAACATTTTTTTCTACAGCATACAGACGGTTATCGTAAGTGGGTGCATCAAAAAGTGCTACTCTTCCGCTCAATTGCCATTTATTTCGTTCTAGTGTCGCCTCTTGCACCATCATCCATCCTTGGGTGCGATGGCTAGGGAGCTGGACCTGGTTCCAAAGCATGCGGGAGCGAAGTTGAAGGTAAGGGAGTGCTTGAATTTCAACAAAGGCGCTAAGGTTGGTTTTGGTGATCGGTGCGAGATGGTAGGGTGTAGATGGAAGTCCCTCATCGGCTAAGTTTCTCTCTTTTTGCTCTTTTCGAAATTGTAGGCTGCTAACTACCTGTTTGTTGGGTTGGAAGGTGAGGTTGATCATCATTTCTTTTCCTTTTGAGGGAGCATAGACGCGGTATTTCAACCAAGGAAAAGAAAATTGATCGAAATAGGCATTAATTTTTAGATGGGGTAGGGGTTTGAGTTGAATACCTAAGTATATCCCTTGTTCGTTGATGGGGCTCGAATTTTCCGAAAAAGCGGTGCTGTAAAAGCTATGAAAATCCCTGTCGTACTTTCTCCAAAGGAAGGAGAGGTCTACATTTTTGTGTAGGCTACTCACCCAACCTATGACCCTTCCCTGTCCCAAGCTTTTTGACATGGCCCATTCTCCGAAGAAATTAAAGTTTTTCCATAAATAATGGGTGTAGATACTATGGACCTGGTTAGATTGGCCCTGAAAATCATAGGTATTGTAGAGATTGGGGTCTTTTTTAATTGGAAAGTTGAATTGGGTGTACAGGCTATTCCATCCTAAGGCCCAGGTATCTTCCTTTGGGGTATACTGGATATTCCATCCCAGGGAAGTTTCTTGGAGTTGGTGTTTTCGAGCAAGTTCGCTGCTGGTCCGGTGCATCCCGCTGGAAGAAAATCCAGTGAAAAATGCTTCCTGGCCTGGGACACCCTCGGAGGTACTTAGCAAGTTGCCGTCTCTAGGCGAGGAAGAAAGCAGGATAGAAGTATTCCATCTTTGAAACTGCCTACTTAGTCCCATTCCTCTAAAAAATCCTGATTCTAGGCTTGCGGTGTACGGCCTCAAGCCAATACTACTTCTGCGAACAGAGGTAATGGTTTCGGATCCTTTTCCAAAGTGATATCCAGCCCCAAATACCAAGCCTTGCCCAAAACTCGCTTGGTAATCGCCCAGAGTGATGGTTTTCCATTTTCCCAGCCGGTATCTGGTGAAGTGAAAGGAGGTAAAATCAGCACCATATTGCTTGGTCTTTGGATTCCAGGTTATTTGTTCTCCGGGATCTTTTTCCAGAAGAAAGCCTAGGCTAAAGTCTTTGGGGTGTTGTATTCGAAATTTGAAAAAAAAGTCGCTGGGACTACCCAAATACTTCCCTGGAGCTAGGTTTGCAGAGGTATCTCTATTCGCATATCCTTGCCTCTTTTCCCAGGTTTGCCTGTGTCTTAGCAAGAGGTAGGCATTTTCTTCCTTCAGGAGCCTAGTTAAAAAAGGTTTGGTTTTTTTTACCTCCTCTTCTGTCCGTAAAAATGGAAGGAGAAGCTCAATGGTGGCTAGATCAAATCCGGGAATTGCTTGAAGTTCATAAAGGGAGAGTAGCCTCCCGTTTTCCAATTTATAGGCTTGAATCGCCTGGACTTGACTGGGCGATAGCAAGTAAGTGGCTAGCAGTTCTTCTGTGCTGGCTTGATTCAGGTCTATGGGGTTTTGGTACAACTCAAAAAATACTTCAGCCAGGAGTTCCCTATCCAAATCCTCCTCCTGGATAGAAAATAGGCGTTCGATGACCTGCTCTATAGTGGATCCTGAAATGGTTTTTTGCTGAGCTGTTGCTCCAAAAGAGCAAAGGATACCAAAGGCCAAGAGCCAGCACCTCATCGCTTAAAATTCAAGGTATAGGGACATATGGTGACTTCTCCCTAAGGCACTGGTTTGACCATAGGCATAATCTGCTCCAAAGGAAGACTTTCGAATGCCGAGCCCAAAATTGATTCGAGCAGGATTACTTTGCATCCCCGTTCGTAACAGGAGCCATTCTCCAAGCTTGTACTGCACTCCGGCCTTGAATAGTGGGGGAGTTGAAAGTTCTTTCTCCACTTCTGAATGAATTTCTACTTCTGGGGAAGCCAGGTACTTTAATCCAAGAAGTATGCTTGTAGGCAAGCTTATAGATGAATTTTTGCTGATTCGTGCCTGAGTAAGGTTTGAAATTTGACTACCCAAGAAAAATTTAGGTCCCAATTCGGCCACTCCACCCAGAGATAATAGAAAAGCATTGCCGGTGCCAAATCCTTCAATTCGGGTTTGCATCCACTCGGCTTTGGCTCCAAAACTTAAAATACCTTTGGTGGTAGCTCCGCCTAGGGAGAGGAGGTGTTGGTTGAAAAGCTCCCCTCCATACCTCGAAATTCCATAGCCCAGGCTCCCTTTCGTTTGATGGAATACATGGCTTAAGGCATAGGTACTAAGTTCCTTGATTCCAAAGCGTTGATCTATACCCACAGCCACCTGAGAAGAAGATACACGATCCAGGTTGCCTATGGAATTGAAAAGGGTCCAGGAGTCAGGATGAAAAAGCTTTACCCCGCCCATGCCTTGGCTTTTTGCTCCGTAAGCAGTACTTAAGCCCTCGCTTTGTGGCCAAACCAGGTACGGAAATAGGACAGAGAAGCAAAAAATTAAAAAAAGCTTCATGGAATAAAAAAATATGATTCAAGTTAACACGAATTGCTGCCCTTTCCTTTGAAAACCACTGGGAAATTGACCCAGGCCTACTAATTATTTTAGTAAAAATTACTACTCAAGGGAATAGCAGGGAAAGTGTAAATTATTTACCTGCCACATTACGGGTAGGGAGGAAACTTTTTAGGTGATTTTATTTACAAAATAAAATTTTGAAAAATTTTCGCAATCGATTGTTTGCTCAGAATAAAAACATTTTTTAACTTTAGGTAATATTCATGAATTGAATATTTACAATAGGTTTAATAGGTTTGAGAGCAGGAAAAGGCTAGGATTTTATTCTAGCCTTTTTTATTTGCCCTACCTTGAGCTATTTTTATCAGGCCAAATCAAAGCGCTAGTCCTAGAGATGATTTGGCAGTTGCCCACCCTAGATTCCCGAAGAGGATTATTTTATCATGCACTTGGACTTGGTAGTAAAGTGGCTTCAGGAAGCCTCGCTGCATCCTCTGCCAGGGAAGGAATCCCATCTTCGTATGTCTCCCTTGCCCGTAGATGTACGAAGGTTTGTCCAACCTGCCCCTGTCCCGCATAAAAAAAGTGGGGTGCTACTTTTGTTTTATCCAAGAGCAGATGGAGTGTATTTCCCTTTGATCAAGCGGCCCTCCTATACAGGAGTGCATAGTGATCAGGTGGGGCTCCCAGGAGGAAAGGCCGAACCAGATGATCCGGACATTATCCGTACGGCGCTGCGGGAGGCAGAGGAGGAAATTGGGATTGATGCGGGAAAGGTAACCGTGTTAGGAACCCTTTCGGATCTTTACATTCCAAGTAGCTCCTATGTGGTTACTCCAGTCTTAGGCTACATGAAAGAAGCCCCTAGCTTTGTACCAGATTCCAGAGAAGTTTCTAAAATCTTGGAAACTCAACTGACCGCTCTTGTCAATCCAAGCCTCAAAAAGCAAACGCGACTAAAAGCGGGAAATGGACTGGAGTTGTATACTCCTTATTTTGATGTATACGGGGAGGTGGTTTGGGGAGCTACGGCGATGATTTTAAATGAATTAATTGATCTTTTAGATCAAAATAGAAAGTAATACACCGTTTTTTCAAAAAAGTGGGTATCCTTGCAAAGGCAATACTTGAACGGCATGGAAGATCAACCTACTCCTTTGTTTACCAATGATGCAGTGGTGCTGGGCCTGCTGATGGCCACGCTTGCCTTTGTCTTTGCGTCCTCAAGCAGCAAGCATCCTTTTTGGGTAAAGTTTTACACCTACGTTCCTACGGTGTTACTCTGTTATTTTATTCCTGCCGTATTCAATTCCTTAGGGTTGATTTCCGGAGAATCTTCCTCCTTGTACAAGGTGGCCTCCAGGTACCTCTTGCCCACTTCTTTGGTATTATTCACCCTGAGTGTGGATTTGAAAGGAATTTTGCGCCTGGGGCCCAAGGCTTTGACCATGTTTTTGACGGGAACCGTAGGGGTGATGCTAGGAGGACCTCTCGCCTTGAGTATTGTGGGATGGATACAACCTGATATTTACTCAGGTACCGGACCTGATGAACTTTGGAGAGGATTATCCACCATTGCAGGGAGTTGGATCGGGGGTGGGGCCAACCAAACCGCCATGCTAGAGGTATTTGAAGCCAGTCCTGTCCTTTTTGGACAATTGATAGCCGTAGATGTGCTGGTTGCCAATTTCTGGATGGCTCTTTTACTCTATTGGGCGGCCAAACCTGAAAAATTGGATCGATTGATCAAGGCAGATACTTCGGCGATCTATGGCTTGAGGGATAGAATTGCAAAGGAGAGAGAAGGAAGTGTGGCCATCCCAAGTCTGAAGGATATCCTGCTGATTTTGGGGATAGGATTTGGAGTCACGGGCCTTTCCCATTACTGCGCAGACTTCTTGGCACCCTGGTTTGAAACCCATCATCCGGAATGGAATCAATTTTCCCTCAACTCCGCCTTTTTCTGGATTGTAGTGATTGCGACTACCCTTGCTCTCCTCTTGTCCTTTACCAAGGCTAGAGCCTTGGAAGGGGTAGGAGCTTCCAAATTAGGCTCCGTCATGCTCTATGTGTTGGTGGCTACCATCGGCATGCAAATGGACCTAGGAGCGGTCTTGGATAATCCCATTTTATTTTTGATTGGGATCCTTTGGATTTTATTTCACGTGGGACTCATGATCCTGGTAGCTTGGTTGATCAAGGCGCCCTTCTTTTACATCGCTGTGGGCTCTCAAGCCAATATTGGAGGGGCAGCCTCTGCCCCCATCGTCGCCTCTGCTTTTGATGCTTCTCTAGCTCCCGTGGGGGTATTATTGGCTGTATTGGGCTATGCCTTAGGTACGTATGGGGGGTACCTCAGTGGCTTGATGATGCAGTGGGTGTCTTCTTGGTAAGGGGAAATAGGGGTGGTTTGATGCGTAAATGCATATTTCCCCTTAATATTATACCGCATTTGTAGTCCTACATGAAGTATTTCCTGGGTATTCTTTGTCTTTATTTGCTGAGCCTCTTTTCCGTACAGGCTCAAGAATTACTTGAAAATAGGTCTACTTTTTTTGCCTATACGGGGACCTCTGGAGCCAACTTATCCCAATTCAATGCCTTACTCGTAGATAGGGGCTATTCTCCTCTGGTAAATCGGTACAGGTCCTATGGACTCGGGTATCAAGTGCGCATGAATGATTTTATCGGGGGATTTGAGCTCAGCCAACATCAGGGTACCCCTAGTGAAATAGATGGCTTGCGTCTAGATTACCGAAGCTCCAGGGCCATGCTCAATTTGGGCTACTCCCTGACCGAAGAGGGCAAATTCCAATTGATCCATTACTTGTCCATGGGCTTGGGCTACCTCAATTTCCAAATGCTACCCAAGAAACAAGAAAAAAACCTGGATGCCTTTCTAGCTGACCCTGGAAAAGGGATTATCCTCCGAAAAAATGACATACAAAAGGGTACTACCTATTTCGGAAATTTTCTAACGGAGATCGGATTCCAACTTTCCTATGATTTGCCTATTCCCCATCGAAAAGAAGCGTTGGTACTTGTCGCCAAAGCAGGGTATGCCTTTAGCCCTTTTGAAGAAAATTGGAAGTTAAACGGGGTCAATTTTGACAATGCGCAAGCGGGAGCTTTTTTCAGGGTAGGCACGGGAATTTCTCTCCCAGATCGCAACTTTTTTTACAAGGACGCCAGCCTAGGAATTGCCTTGATTCGAGGATTTCATTTTTCTAAACCTGCCCAATTCAATTCCTATTTGGAGAGAAACGGATACTCCCCCTTGGAAGGAAGGCCTTCCAATCTGGGTTTGAGGATTTTGGGAGAGACCGATGGCCTACTTTATGGGGTGGATGTTTACAACCTGTCTATGAAAGGAAAAGCCAGTCCCACCCAAAGTCACAGCCTAAATAGCCTTCGGGTTTATGCCAATACAGGAATTAAGTTTTTTCAGTACAAAAACCTGGCCTTCGGCGCCCTTGGAGGATTGGGCTACGGCAATCTTAGGTATACTCTGACTCAGGACCTAAAACCCTCTTTTCCTCAGGCATTGGATCGCCCCCATTTTGATGGATACCTCAGAAATTTTGGAATTTTCTTCAAGCCAGAACTTACCCTGGAATTTGGAATCCCCGTGACTAAAAGAAAGTTTTTCGATGTTTTGGTTTCCGGTTCTCTTGGGTACGAACAGGCATTTCCAGGATTTAAATTGGGTGGACTGTCCATGAATTCCTTTCAGTCTGGCCCATATTACAGTCTAGGGGTAGGGATCAGACCCTAACCCAAGCCTGCAAACCTCTATTTTTTGTATTTATTTTAAAAAAAACCTACGATTATTTGGTTTTTGCTCGTACCTTTGCGTTAACTTATCGAGAAAGACCGAGGGATGGGCCCTATGACGTCTTAGCAACCTGTAAGCAAGGTGCTAACTCCCCTCTTGGATATGCCAAGAACAGATGAGGTTAAAAGTACCCACTTTTTCTCCGCGTTTTCCTCGAAAAGTTTTTTAAAGTAACTAAGCATGAGGCAAAATAGAACGGAGCTTTTACTCCAAGCCATTGAAAAGCGTATTTTGATTTTAGACGGTGCCATGGGTACCATGATACAGCGCTATACCCTCACCGAAGAGGATTTTCGCACACCAGCGCTAAAAGACCATCCCAAGGCCCTCAAGGGTAATAACGATTTACTTTCCTTAAGTAGGCCAGATATCATTCGCGCCATCCACGCGGAATACCTTGAAGCGGGATCAGACATCATTGAGACCAATACCTTTTCAGGGACCACCATAGCCCAAGAAGACTACGGATTATCTACTCTGGCCTATGCCATCAATTTTGAATCGGCCAAGCTTGCCCGGGAAGTGGCCGATGAATACAGCAGAAAGCAACCAGAAAAGCCTCGATTTGTGGCCGGTGCCATGGGTCCCACCAACCGTACCGCTTCCATCTCTCCCGATGTAAATGACCCGGGATACCGAGCCATTACCTTTGATCAACTCGCCGAAGCCTATGCCGAACAAGTACGAGGACTCCTAGATGGTGGGGCAGATATCATTTTGGTTGAGACTATTTTTGATACGCTCAACGCTAAGGCAGCCTTGTATGCCATCCAAGAGGTGTATGAACAGCGAGCCATCCCATTGTCTGCACAGGAAGGAGGCATACCCATCATGATATCAGGCACCATCACCGATGCCTCCGGAAGAACCCTCTCCGGACAGACCACCGAAGCCTTCTTGATTTCGGTATCCCATGTACCCTTGTTGTCCATAGGATTAAACTGTGCCTTAGGAGCCAAGGAATTGAGACCTTACTTGAAAGTATTGGCTCAGGAGGCCCCCTTTTATGTATCGGCCTACCCCAATGCAGGACTTCCCAATGCCTTTGGGGCCTATGACCAGGGAGCCAACGAAATGGCAGATCAAGTAAGAGAATTTTTAAAAGAAGGAATGCTCAATATTTTGGGGGGCTGCTGTGGAACTACCCCAGATCATATCCGCGCCCTAGCCAAGATGGCTGCGGAATTTGCCCCTAGGAAATTATCATTTGTAGGAACGGAAGAGGAAAGCCATGCCTAGAACTAATTCCCTCAAACTATCCGGTTTAGAACCGCTGGTATTTACGCCTACCCTTAATTTTGTCAATATTGGGGAGCGAACCAACATTACTGGATCCAAGAAGTTTGCCCGACTTATTCTAAATGGCAACTACGACGAGGCTCTAGAAATTGCCTTGGACCAAGTTCGCGGGGGTGCTCAGGTCCTGGATGTATGTATGGACGAAGGCATGTTGGACGGGGAATTTGCCATGGTCAAGTTCCTCAACCTTATTGCATCCGAGCCCGAAATCAGCCGCATTCCACTCATGATAGATAGTTCCAAGTGGAGCATCATCCTAGCGGGTTTGAAGTGCGTGCAAGGCAAAGGAATAGTCAACTCTATCTCCTTGAAAAATGGAGAGGAAGAATTTATTCATCAAGCCAAGACCATCAAAAAGTTTGGCGCCGCCGTGGTGGTCATGGCTTTTGACGAAAAAGGCCAAGCAGATACCTACGATAGGCGCATACAGATTTGTGAACGCAGCTACCGCATCCTGGTAGATCAGGTCAAATTTAATCCCCAAGACATCATTTTTGACCCCAATATCTTCCCAGTGGCCACAGGCATGGAGGAGCACCGAAGAAATGCGCTGGACTTTTTCCTAGCTACCCAGTGGATCAAAAATCACCTTCCTGGCGCCAAGGTAAGTGGAGGAGTGAGCAACGTTTCCTTTTCTTTTCGAGGCAATGACCCCGTGCGGGAAGCCATGCATGCGGCCTTCCTCTACCATGCCATCAAACATGGAATGGACATGGGCATTGTGAACCCGACCTTGTTGGAAGTCTACGACGATATCCCCAAGGAGCTCTTAGAGAGGGTAGAAGACGTGCTTTTTGACAAGAGAGAAGATGCTACGGAGCGCTTGTTGGATTTTGCGGAAAGCGTAAAATCTTCTGGTAAAAAAGAGGTAATCAACGAAAGTTGGAGACAAGAGCCTGTGGCCAAGCGCATAGAACATGCCCTGGTCAAAGGTATCTTGGATTTTATCATCGAAGACACGGAAGCTGCCCGGCAAGAACTTTTGAATCCCTTGAAAGTGATCGAGGAACCCCTGATGGATGGGATGAACGTGGTGGGAGACTTGTTTGGCGAGGGAAAAATGTTTCTCCCCCAGGTGGTAAAGTCAGCACGTGTAATGAAAAAGGCGGTGGCCTACCTAGAGCCTTTTATGCCTTTGCCTGAGGAAGGTCAAGAGGCCTCTTCCTTGAAAAAGATTCTCTTGGCTACGGTCAAGGGCGATGTACACGATATCGGAAAAAATATCGTAGGGGTGGTCTTGGCCTGCAATAGCTACCAGATCATAGACCTTGGCGTGATGGTAGATGCGCAAAAAATCATCGACGAAGCCATAAAAAACAAGGTAGATATCATCGGCTTGAGTGGATTGATTACCCCATCCCTGGACGAAATGGTCAATGTGGCCTCAGAAATGGAGCGGCAAGGGCTTTCTATCCCTCTTTTAATTGGGGGGGCTACCACTTCTAGAATTCACACTGCAGTCAAAATAGATCCGGTGTATTCGGGCACTGTAGTGCACGTCACCGATGCCAGTAAATCTGTTCCCATCGCAGGGGAAGCCATTTCTCCCGACACGAGAGAGGCCTACAGAATCCAACTGAAAGAAACCTACCGCATCCTTCGAGAAGAACATGAGGCCAAGCAGTCCATCAAGCAATTGATTAGCTATGCCGAAGCCAAGTCCAATCCCGTAGGGATAGACTGGGAAGGATACGCTCCCATAAAGCCACAGGTGATGGGCAGAACGGTCCTAGAGGAGCTGGATGTAGCGGTGCTACGACAATACATCGATTGGACTCCTTTCTTCAGTACTTGGATGCTGAGTGGGAAATATCCAAAAATACTGGAAGATCCTGTGGTTGGAGAAGAAGCCAAGCGCTTGTTTGCGGATGCCCAAGGCATGCTGGATACCTTGATTAAAGAAAAGTGGCTTTCTGCCAAGGCGGTGTTCTCCCTATTTCCTGTTCAGCGAGAAGAGGACGATGCCTTTGTACTGGATGAAAAAGGAAATCGCATGGCAAGTTTTCACTTTTTGCGTCAGCAAGGAAAAAAAGGGAAAGATGTCCCCAACAGATCCCTAGCCGATTACTTGCATCCTGAGCAGGTGGATTACCTGGGTTGCTTTGCGGTGACCGCTGGCTTGGGTATGGAAACCAAACTTGCAGAATTTCAAGCGGCAGGGGACGACTACAACGATATTTTGTTTAAAGCCTTGGCCGATAGGTTGGCGGAGGCAGCTACAGAATACGTGCATGAATTGGTCAGAAAAAAATATTGGGGCTATGCCCAAACAGAGGCCTTAGACAACGAGTCCTTGATTAGGGAAGCCTACACGGGCATACGTCCAGCTCCTGGGTATCCTGCCTGTCCAGAACACTCCGAAAAACTCACCATTGCCAAACTTCTAGACTTGGAGCAGAGCGTAGGCATTACGCTTACCTCTAGTTACGCGATGTATCCTACCAGTTCCGTGTCTGGCTTTTTCTTTGCCCACCCAGAGAGTAGCTATTTTGGGCTGGGTAAAATTGCCGAAGACCAGGTAGAAAGCTATGCCTCTCGCAAAGGAATCTCCCTTGCAGAAGCCGAGCGCTTATTGTCTCCAAATTTAGCCTATTCCCCTTCTACCACCCTTGTGAATACCCCCGTATGAAAATAACAGAACACTTGGCCCAGGCCAAAGGCACCCTCTTTTCCTTTGAAATTCTACCTCCCTTGAAAGGGCAAAGTCTGAAAGAACTCCTGGAAGGCATCGCTCCCTTGATGGAGTTTAATCCGCCCTTTGTGGACGTGACCTACCATCGAGAAGAGTATATCTTCAAAAAGCATCCCAATGGTCTTTTGGAAAAGGTAAGCACCAAAAAGCGCCCGGGTACGGTAGGGATTTGTGCGGCGCTGATGAACCGCTTTGACGTGGATGCCGTACCTCACGTACTCTGTGGAGGATTTACCAAAGAGGAAACGGAAAATTTGTTGATTGACCTGGACTTTATTGGGGTAGAAAATGTACTTGCTCTTCGAGGAGATGCCCCCAAGGCAGAGCGCTTTGCTGCCGAACCCAATGGGCATAGTTTTGCGAGTCAATTGGTAGAGCAAATCGTCTCCATGAATGCGGGTAAGTACTTGCACGAAGAGACAGAACCTAGCTTCCAAACCGACTTTTGCGTGGGGGTGGCAGGATATCCAGAAAAGCATTTTGAGGCCCCCAGCCTGAAGTTTGATCTGAAATACTTGAAAGAAAAAGTAGATCGAGGGGCATCCTATATCGTCACGCAGATGTTTTTTGATAATCAAAAATACTTCGACTACGTGGCTAAGGTGAGGGAGGCGGGGATTGAGGTGCCCATTATCCCCGGAATCAAGCCCATCACTGCTTTAAACCAAATCACTACCCTACCTAGGACCTTTTTCCTAGATTTTCCTGATGACTTGACCGATGCACTCGAAAAGTGCAGCACCAATGCGCAGGTAAAAGAGGTAGGAATTGCCTGGGCCATTCAGCAATGCAAGGAATTGGTCAAAGCGCAGGTGCCTTCCCTACACTTTTATACCATGAGCAAAGCGGATGCTACGCTGAGAGTGGCCAAGGAAGTGTTTTAAAGTAGGAATACCTAGCACCAAGCCCTTGTCTTAGAAGGAGACCAAGAGTCTAAATTTTTTCCCTGGTAGGGACTTGATCAGCCCCTCAAATTCCAGGGAAAGTAAGGTGGAGGAAACGCGCCCCATTTCCAATTGGGTGGCAAAGGCGATGTCATCGATGCCCACTTCTTCTTTTTCTTGAAGAAATAGCAATATTTTTCGCTCCTCTTCCTCCTTATTCGATAAATCAAGGACTGGTTTTTTAATTTTTTGTTCTCCTGGTTTTGTCCAACTCAAGGTAGCGGCCAGGTCCTTGGCTCCAGTGTAGATGGAAGCTTTCATTTGCTTAATCAGCAGGTTGCAGCCTTCCGAGTAAGGGGAGTGGAGATTTCCGGGTACGGCAAAGACCTCTTTGTTGTAGCCAAAGGCTAGGTCTGCAGTGATGAGCGCACCTCCTTTTTTGGCAGCTTCTACCACGATGAGCGCATCGGAAAGCCCAGCAATGATTCGATTTCTGGCGGGAAAATTCCCCGGCAAGAGCTTGGTTCCAGGCGCATATTCGCTGAGAAGCCCACCTTGCGCCTCTTGAATTTGAGCAGCCAGAGGCGCATGGGCTGCAGGATAAATTTGAGTGATCGGAGATCCAAGAACTGCCACCGTGGGCAATCCCAAGTGCAAGGCAGCGCGATGTGCTTCGGCATCTATTCCAAATGCCAGACCCGAGAGCACGGTAGGACGGTAGGGATAGAGTTCTTCTAGAATTTCTTTAGTAATTTTTTTTCCGTAGGCAGTAGCGCTTCTGGTTCCCACGATGCCCACACTTCGTTCCATGGCCAGGTCTCCTGTGCCTTTGTAAAATAAAAGAATGGGGCCATCGGCCAGGCTGAGGAGGCGTTTGGGAAAAGCAGCATCCAGAGAAGTAAGTACCTGGTATCCTTGTTTCTCTTGATTAGCGAGTAGCGTATCTGCTTGCCTCAAGAGCTCCTCTTGATGTGTAAGCAGGAATTCTAGTTTTTTCCCTACGCGAGGTATTTTTTTCAACTTTTTTGAGGCCGAGGTAAAAAAAGTTTGGGCAGTTCCGGCGTAGGCGAGGATGGCTTTGAAAAGAGTAGGCCCAATTTGTGGGGCTAAGGCCAGGGCGAGGTGGTAGCGCTTTTCCTCAGGGTTGGGATTTGTGTTGGAGTTCATGCTTCAGGTTGATTAAAAAATCCTTGATTTCCTGAAGTTTTTGCACTGCAGCCACCTTATCAAAGCCTTGCTTTTTCCCTGTGGCGATCACTTCCTGAGCTCCCTGGAGGGTGTACCCCTTCTCTTTGACCAAGTGGTACACGTAGCGGATCTTTTGGATGTCGTCCTTGGTGTAGCGCCGATTGCCTTTTTTGTCTTTTTTGGGTCGGATGATGTCAAATTCCCCCTCCCAATAGCGAATCAAGGAAGCCGCTACCTTGAACATCTCAGCAACTTCCCCGATGGAATAGTATTTTTTTTCTATTTCTCGCTCTTTGTATGGCACTGGAATTTGGTTTTGCAGGTTTACTCTTCAGTCAAGGCTCCCAGAGGGAGAATGAAAAAAGATGATCTAAAATAAACAAAAGCAGAGCGACAATCATACATCCCTAGACTTTTTTTTCAGAAGGGGACAAAAGGCACTTTTGGCAAGTGCTAGTCGGGGTAGAAAAGAAGCCCCTACCGATTGGCCAGTGCCAAGAGATGTACAGCCGCCAGTCCCGCTGTTTCGGTTCTCAGCCTATTTTTTCCTAGGGAAACAGGAAGAAAACCATGGGATTTGGCCCAGGTTATTTCCTTGGGATCAAAATCTCCCTCTGGACCTATGAGTACCAGGTATTTTCCTTGGGGTAGGACCAGGTCCATCAGGTGCTGGGTTTGGGTTTCGTCCAGGTAAGCGATAAATTTTTGGTAATCCTGAAAGGAGGGGGAGCTTACCAGTTCCTTGAATTTGCAGCTAGGGTGGAGCAAGGGAAACCTCGTCTGCAGGCTTTGTTTGCAGGCGGCAATCATTTTTTTCTCCAAGCGATCCAGTTTCAAGAAGCTGCGCTCTCCGTGTTGGGTCTCTAGGAGCGTCAGTTCATGGAAGCCAATCTCCGTAATTTTCTCCACCATCCACTCCATGCGTTCTGGGTTTTTGGTAGGGGCGATGGCCAGGTGAATATGAAAGGGGTTTTCTGGCGCTTCCATCGTTTCCAAAAGGGTGACTTGCACCTTTTTGGGATTTGCCTCGGCTATGCTGCACGTGTACAACATGCCCTTCCCGTCTGTCAGAAAGAGTTGGTCTCCCGGTTTTTTTCTCAGTACCCGGACGATATGCTTGGATTCCTCTTCGCTCAGAAAGGTATGGGGGGAGGAAATGGTTTCCTGGAAAAAGAGCTGCATGAGGTGAGGGTTCTAAGGAGATACAAAAAAAGCACATTCCTTTTAGAAACGTGCTTTTTTTATGCATAAAACCTTGAAACTTAGCCCTTGGAGATCTCCATATTGACTGTCCTGCCCTTGATGGTATTGTTTTTCATGATGCGGATCACGTGTTCAGCATCTTTCTGAGGCACATCCACAAAGGAGAAATTATCAAAAATATCGATGCCTCCTATGCTTTTTCCAGGCAGTCCTGCCTCGCCGGCGATGGCACCTACGATATCGTTGGGACGGATTCTATCTTTTTTACCTAGGTTCAAAAAGAGTCGGGTCATGTTGGCCTCTCGGGTGCGTTCGGTGCGAGGAGCAAAATCTCTCGATCCTTCTCTTCGGTCTCCAAATCGGCCTGTAGATTCTTTGCGGTCTCCAAAACGGCTTCCCCGCTCAAAACGGCCCCCTTCTCTTCGGTCTCCAAAGCGTTCGCCTCGTCCCCCTTCTCTTCGATCTCCGTATCTGGATTCACGTCCGCCTTCGCGTCCACCCTCTCTTCTTCGGTCTCCGTAGGAAGTTTCTATGCCAAAATCCTGCTCTTTCAATTCCTTCACTGCATCTCCCATGACCATTTTGAGTAGACCTAGAGAGATTTGCTCTTGGGTCAAGCCTTCGGTCAGCATTTGGGCTATGGTGGAAGCAAACAATGGGGTATCTTCCTCCTTGCTCAATACGCGGTACACGTCTTTGATGAGCTGGGTTTTCTTCAATTCTACCAGTTCCGCCACGGAGGGAGGAGTCATTTTGGTGATCATGGCCTTGGTGTAGCGCTCCAAGTCGCGCAGCTTCATGGACTCCCTGCGTCCGGTGATGAAGGTGATGGCGGTACCGGATTTGCCGGCACGGCCCGTTCTTCCGATGCGGTGTACGTAATATTCTTCGTCTAGGGGAATGTCAAAGTTGAATACGGCCTCCACGTTATCCACGTCTATCCCTCTAGCTGCCACGTCGGTAGCTACCAATACGGTGCATAGGCCTTTTCTAAACTTGCCCATGACCTTGTCGCGCTGCGCTTGGGAAAGGTCTCCATGCAGGGCCTCTGCAAGGATGCCCCGAGCACCTAGGGACTCGGTCACCTCATCGGTCATGCGCT
>Ga0194130_10000812_pt1 | contig 54978 bp, 50 predicted proteins | sample TA2KigsurfametaG_FD_160084 | JGI IMG/M metagenome (GOLD analysis project Ga0194130, IMG submission 160084) | Freshwater microbial communities from Lake Tanganyika, Tanzania - TA2015050 Kigoma 12 surface | ecosystem: Environmental > Aquatic > Freshwater > Lake | place: Tanzania: Lake Tanganyika...
GTGTTGATCACCCGCGGCTGCAGGTGCGACCCATCCCGGAGCGCACGGCGAAACAGGCTCTTGGCCGTCTCCGATCACGAAACGCCGACAGGAAGAATTCAAAAGTGGCGTCAGGCGAATCGGATCTTCGGCAGTGATGATGATGGCCTGCAAGGCGTTTTTGAGGATCGGGGTTCCGTTGAGGGCGTATTCCATGGTTCCGCCTTCGAAGGACAGCCGGCGGCGTCCGTCAGCCAGAATGACTTCCTCTGCAACGGGCAGCCCGAGAAAACTGGATGGCCCCTGGTTGGTCTCGTAGAGTTCCTGCACAGCATGACGAAGGAAGAAGACACGGCCCGTCAGGGCGCCGCTGGTGATTTGATAAAGAGCCCCGTTTGTGTAGGTTTGGAAATTTGCTTTTGTAGCAAAGCGAGAAGTGGCTGCGGTTTCGGCGATGACCGGTGCGCCGATCTGGTCGAAACCGATTGAATTCCAGCCCGTAAACAGGGTTGGCGGGATGTTGATTCTGGTTTCAGAGCCGCCATTGAGGGGAGGGGTGTCCCAGATGAAGATCCCGAAGCCCTTATCGAAAGTCTGGTAAAAGCCCCCGACAAACGTGGACGTAGCAGAACCGGGAAGAACGAGATCAAAGCGTTGGGTATCCATGCGTGGAAAGCCAGCAGTAGATACGCCAACTGTGGACTTCGTGTATTCGGAGTAGATAGGTTGGCGGACCTGGCGAACTGCGTCATTGACGCCGGTGGTGAGATTGGGGACAGCGGGGCGGATGAGAGCCGACCGGACGCCGGTGCGGGCGGCATCCTGAAATTCCTGGCGAAAACCGCCCGAACCGAAGCTGACAACTTCGCTTAACGGAGGCAGAGCAACCGTCGCAAAGAAATCCCCGCGCTGGTAGGCGGCGAGGAATTCATCGCGGATCGTGGAAGTGGTTGCTCCTTCGCCCACTTGGATCTGCGAGGATTGAGCCTGGCAGAGGCTGGCGAGGAGCAAAAGGGCAGCAAAGCGGAACGGAGGGAGCATTCGGGTCGAAATGTAGACTAACACGCTCCCGCGCGCACAAGTTTCGAGCAAATTGGTTATTGATCCTTCAAGATGCGGTTGAGGCGCTTGAATCGACCACGGATTTCTTCGCTGGCATCGACAATCTCGGGAATGTCGTAAATCACCCTCGGCGTCATGAAGAGGACGAGTTCGGTCCGCTCTTTCGACTTCGACCGGCTACCAAAGGCGTTGCCGATGACAGGGATCTTGTGGAGACCAGGGATGCCGGAGGTGGAGAACGTATCGGATTCGGTGATGATGCCGCCGATTGCGATCGTGTCGCCGTCCTGGACGGTGACTTGAGTAGAAACAGACCGCTGTGTGAACGAAGGGGACTGGATGGCGGCACTGGCGGCGGGAGCCACCGGCGAGCTGATTTCCTGATTGATCACCAGAGTCACGATTCCGCTGGGGAGTACTCGAGCGGTGATATTCAAATTAACGCCAGCGTTACGGTTGGAAACCTGGTTGGTAAACACGGAACTTCCACCCGCTTGAACGCCCGAGGCGACACCCTGAGATGACAAGGTAGGTACCTGCTGGCCAACGTTGATTGAGGCCGGGATATTGTCGGTGGCAATGATCTGGGGTGAGTTGATGACCTTGACGCGACGCTCGTCTTCCTGCGAAGCGAGGAAGCCAAGCAGCTCTCTGGACTGACCCACGAGAAGGCCCGCGGTGAGATTGATGCCAGCACCGGTGGATTGTCCGAGCAGCTGGCGCGTCGAGTTTGTGCCGATGCCTTGCCGCCGCTGATTGAGCGTGGCTTGAACACCAGCGGAAAATGCTCCGGTCAAGCTGACCTCGTAGATTTTCGCTTCGATCAGCACCTGCCTGGGTGGAATGTCGAGGCGCGAGAGCAACCGGTAGAGTTGCTCGTATTCCTGCTGGGTGCATTGGATCAGCAGCGTATTGTCGAAGGGGTTGGGAACGATTTTGGGAACACGGGGGAGAGGAGCTCCACCGTAGAGGTTTTGCTGTCCAACAGTGGTGCCGGTTGCGTCTCCAGTGCGGCCCGCGCCTGGTGCGCCGCCGATGACACCGGCAGTTTGCGGCTGCGGCATCATGCCGTAGCCGCCCATGCCCATGCCCATGCCGGGGAACATACCCATGCCCCCCATTCCCATACCCATACCGGGGAACATGCCCATGCCCATTCCCATGCCAGGGAACATACCCATGCCCATGCCACCCATGCCCATGCCCATTCCCATGCCGCCCATTCCCATGCCACCGATTCCGCCTCCACCACCTATGCCGCCTCCGCCCCCGGCGGCGCCGCCAGCAGCAGAATTGGTGAGATTGGACAGGGAACTGGTAAGCGAGATCATCATCATCATCATCGAGATGGTCGTCATCATGGCCAGAGGATTCTCAAGCTGAGAAGAATAGAGCATCGTCACAGCAAGAGCCAAGGCGTCGGCACGACCGTACTTCACACGGAAAAGGAAGTTGTCGGTGCCGCCGACCGGAGCTTTCACGGGAATGTCGAGCTTTGAGATCCAAACTTCGACTTCTTTGAACGCGCCCGGATTGGGAGCAACAGCGATCAAAAGATTGAGCCGATCGATGGGAAGAAACTGAACGCCCGATGCTTTGCTGGCCATGGATAGGCCTTTGAAAACATCGCCCAATTCCGTGGCGATTTCAGACGGCTTGCCATGCTGCAGTTCGAACATGCGAATGCGCTGATTAGCGAGAACATCGGAATCGAACATGGCAATGAGGTCCATCGTGCGCTTCATGTTGCGCGCATTGTCCATCATGAGAAGCAGGTTGGCTGGCTCATAGGTGGATACGGTGCCGCCTTCACCCATGAAGGGCGTGATGATCGTTTTGATCTCCGCGGCAGAAGTGTACTTGAGGAAGATGAGGTTCAGGATCTGCTGTTCGTTGTCTTCGAGGGTTTTCGAATCCGCGTTGATGCGCGGAGACATGGGAAGTCTGGCGACTTCGGCGATGGGGACGATACGGTAAATGTCTCCCACCTGGACCATGGCGGCATTGTTGATGCGCAGGATGGTGTCGAGAAGGGAGCGGACATCGGTGGCCTTGATTTCGCCATAGGTATGAATGGTGATGTTGCCGCGAACTCTGGGGTCAAGGAAGTAGTTGATTTTGAGAACCCGCGCGAGAGTGTCGATGACCTCGACGAGGGAAGCACCGGGAAGATTCAAGACCAAGTTGCCCGACCCGGGGGTGGGTGAAGAGGATGGCGGCGTGGTTTGAGCGGCCGTTTGCGGTACGGCCTGAGGAGGTGCTTGCGGAACAGCCTGGACCGGTTGCGCAGGTTGCTGGGCATTGAGAACCAGCGAGAGAAGAAAGGCGATTTGAAGGCGCATTATTGTTTCGAGGCTCCCGGAGTGGACTGCTTTTGGTGTTGCTCCCAAACCGCTTTTTCAGAGGCGTTGAGCTCGGTCTTGTCTTTGACCCATTTGTAATTGCCGAACGGTGTGATGCGAGAGAAGTGAAGCTTGCCATCGACCTCGGCAACGGAAACTCCTTCGGGAGCTTCTTTCTTTTGATCGGGCTTGCCATCGAGCATGCGCTGGATGCGGGCGTTCTCCTCTTCAGACACTTTGGAAAAACCGAAAGCAGTGGAGCGGTAAATCACAGGTGTACCGGCTTCGACTGCGCGCCAGGCGCCGTCGGCGATCTTTACGGCAGAAAAAGGAACACCAAGAGGACGGCCATCAGGATGGCGCTTTTGCGGAGCTGTTTTCGGATCAGGACGGGAGGCGGCGCGAGCAGGAGCAGTTTGAGCCACAAGTGGCTGCAGAGCGATGTGCAAGGCGATGAGTGCGAGTAATTTCATGAAAGATGATCCTGTTGTGGTTCTAGCGGATGGGTTCCCAGTAGCAAATCGGGCCGAATGCGTAAGAGGTGGACACCTTGCGATGCCCTTCGGCGACGGTACCGGTTGGAGAGGTGTCGCCCGGCAGGCATCCCTTGCGACCGCCTCCAATATCCTGGCCCGGGGCAGGGCGCACATTTTGCGGCACGGCCGGAGGAGGGGCAGGCGGCGGACCGGAGTTTACATTCGAATTCATGCGAGGGGCTTCCGGAGCTTGCGGTTCACTCAGGCGAGGACGAAGATCGTCGAGCAGCTTGGTAATTGGCTTGCCCTCCCACTCAAAGGTGACGTCCTTCTGAGTGGCGGCGAGCAGCGTAAACTCCCCAATCTTGTCACCAGGCTTGAAGCCTTTTTGAGCATCCGTCCCGGTGGTGATGAAAACAGTCGGACCCATTCCAATATCCATGACGCCGTGAACGGCAGGAAAGTTTGGCATTACCTTTGGAGGTGGTTCGGGCTTCTTCTCGATGATCACGTTTGGATTGCGATCGCGAGCGAAAAGAAAGCGTTCGGCGACTTCGAAATACTGCGAAGACTGGAGCTTGGCGGGTGGAGGTGTGGCCGCAGCAGTTGACCGTGTCGCGGCAGGGGCCGTCGGCTGGATCGCCAGGAGAGCCGCCTCGCGCTCGCGGGCAAGCAGCCAGCGGCGGCGGAGTTCGTAGCCGCCGGCAATCAGCCCGGCGGCAAGGACAAGATTCAGCAGGAGGATGGGCCGCTTCATCCGCGCACCGCCTGAACGGGCCGGGGAGCCAATTTAGCAGGACCAATGGCAACGAGCACCATCGAAACGTTGATGCGCTTTTGTTTGGAGTCGGGGCTGACCACACGCAGGTCCCGCCAGGTAAGAAATTCGGGTTGCGCTGACAGATCGGTCAAGAGATTGACTAACCCCTCCACCTGACAGTCGAAAGAAACGGAGACCAGAATTTCAGTGAAGGCATTGGCCGCATGAACGGAGCCAAGATCCATATTGCGAATCTCGACAGCAGGCCCCTGAAGACGGGCGATGCGGCGGAAAATCTGATTTAACTGCGCCTGCGCTTGCGCCGGAGTATCGGCGGTGATCAGGCGCTTGTTCCACACCGCTAGACCGGCATCGAGAGACTTTCTGGAATCTTGAAGGGCTGGCAAGGTCGCGGCGATACCGCGTGCGCGGTCTAACCGAGCTTTGGCGACTTCGATTGCCGCTGCTGAGTCCATGGTTGGGGCAGCAGAGGGCGACGACTCTGTGTAGAAGTAGACGATCGCAGTTACGATCAATGCGGGGATCAGCGAAAGGACAAGCTTGCGTTCCCGTTCGGAACTGAATTGGATCATGGACGGAACCCTTGGATGGCAGGCGGTGGCGCCGGAATAAAGCGGGGCAGGGGAGTGGAATTGGGAGGTGCCGCGTTTGCTGGGGCTGGGCTAGCAACCTTTGCGGCTTCTTGCGGCAACTCGCGTCGCGTGCGGATCTGGAAGAGTTCTTTGCCGTTGGGCAGGCGATTTGGCGACGAAGTAAATTCCGTGTCTTTGAAGAAGAGAGAGGAATCGAACATTTTGAGCATCTCCATAGACTGCTCGGTCTCGCCCGAGAGTGTTACTTCACTGCGAGACATGTCGAGGCGGGAAACGTAGGAGTTCATGGGCATCATGCGAGTGAGTTCACGCAAGGACTCCAGATCCTGTTGAGGATAGGTTGCAATGCCATTCAGGAATTCAAGCCTGCGAGAGGCGGACTCGATGTCAGATTCCAATTGACGGACGATGGCGAGGCGAGGCTGGAGTTTTGCGATCTCCGCATCGAGTTTGACCAGGATTCGATTGTTTTCGTACTCCTGATAATAAGCAAAGCCCGTGCCGAGCACCATCAGTAGGAGCACAAGGATCGCGGTTGGAACCCAGCGCCAGGGGGACTGAATGCGTCTGCGATTGACTGGGAGAAGATTGAGCGGCAGAGTGAGGGCCGGCAATGCGCTGGACAGCGAGGCCGCATAAGAGAGCGGGCTTGAGACATCGAGTCGCTCGGCGGCTGATAGCAGGGAAGCAAGCCGGGATTGCGGTGCGTCCTCTGACAGCCGAAGCTGTGAGGCTGTAGCAGCGATAGCTCTGTCGTTATCCAGCGAAAGCTGGACGCAATAGATCGGATGCGTTTCTGACTCGCCGTAAACGAGCAAGCCAGAAGCATCTTCGTGGATCGCAAGAAATTGGTTCGAAGGCGGGTGTTGGAGAACTCGCATCGCCGAGTAGATTGCGGAAGACGGAGTGAGGAATGAAAGGAGGTTTACGCCTGCCTCATCGAAGAGCGATGCGTAATCCTCGACGATTTCGTTCTTTGCGATAGCGATGGCGACGTGACCGGAGCGCTCGCCGGCAAGGCGGGCAAATGAATGAGTGGCGGCGTCCTCACTGAAGGGATGCAGGCCATCCAATTGATACTGAATCGCCGAGGCCAGCTCGGCTGGAGCCACTCCCGGCATGGGAAGCGAACGCGAGACGCAATCTTTGGCGGGAAGTACAACCGAAGCCGAAAGGTGCGAGAGTTTGTGTTTTCGCAGGAAGGAAGCGTATTCCTCACCCCATTCGGCGGCAGGTCGTTCCCGATAGCTTGGGATTACCAGGGAGTCCAGAACCTTGATGCCGGAAGGGCGTACGACGGTGAGGGTGACGAGAAGCTCTTTAGGCCCGACTTCGATTCCAACACCCGTGCCAAAGCTACGCCATTTTGTAAAGAAAGGGATGGGAGGGGCAGTGGCAACGACAGCAGTCGATTCGATTTGTCCTGTGGTCATGGGCGAGCTCCGGCGGGGGCGGGTGTGCGCCAGACAGAGTCGGATGCAGCCACATCGCTGAATGCCTGGTCAAACCATCGAAGATGGGTCCAGGGACTGAGCCACAGGTAGCGTGGGTTGGGCATGGTGAATTTGATCAATAGTGAAACGGTACGCCGGGTAGGGGAAAGTGCTCCATTGGCCAGCCTTGGCCGTCCGGTCGCACGGATCTGGAATACATCTCCCAGATCAAGGCGGGTAGGTGTATTGATCGATGCCACTGCGGCCAAAGCAATGGCCGGGTCGAAGGCGGAGCTGCGGGCGCGGGCGAAACGTTGGGCGACCAAGGGGCTGGAACCGAGGGCGACCAGAAGGGACGGGTGGACGCTCAAAGTGTCCAACCCGGTCGATTCCTTAATGTATGGAGACAGACAATCGATCAACCCGCCAAGGTTGACCAGACTGCCGTCTGGAAGGCGGCTGTAGCGGCCGTAAACGATTTCTGGTGTGATGCCTGGCAAAAGTAATAACTCTTCGACATTTTCCATAGACGCGATGGAAGCGGCAAAAGCCGGAGCACCTGCGGATTTTTGTGAATCCACTACAGCTCCTGAAAATACCTGACTGGCGATGAGTGCGGCTGAGGCGGGGGGTTCCCCGATCGCAGTGAGCAGACTTTGCAGAAGACCAATGTTCAGGGTACGCAGGGGCAATTTGCCACGCTCGGAGATCAATTCTACAACCGTGTCGCCCGTTTCTTCCTGAAAATAGAGTCTTCTCTGCCCGGCGAATCTTTCGGCCGGAGTACCGCCTGCGCCGCCCTCGGGGTTGCGAAGGGTGTGAAGAACCCTCTCGACAGCACCGCGAGCCAGAAAATAGGCGCGGGTGGAATCCTGATTGGAGATGGCGCGCTCGGTTTCAGCACGAACTGTATCCGCGACCGAGAAGGCGATCGCCGAGAGTGCGGCAGTAAGCCAGAGCACGGCAAGCAGCGCGGTGCCATTGCGGTTAGGGTTGGAGCGAGGCATCGTCGGTGTTGTAGTTCATGATCAGGATGGGTGCGAAGACTGTGGTTGGCTGGATCTGGCCCGGGATGGGCTTCAAGGGCGCCATTTCGATTTTGATTCCCGAGGGCCATTCTGGAAAGCTCCAGCCGCTCAACCACAATTCGCCGGGCATCGAGTGGTCCCGCTTTCTGAAAGAGAACGCGACATTGGCAAGTTTATCCGCAAGGATGAAGGATGTGGGTCGGACTATGAAAGGTTGTGCGCAAGCACTGGAAAGACTGAACTTGCCGACAAAAGGTTGTTCGTTGAGCAGGAGCCGCATGCCACCATTCGGACTTGGATCGGGAAACAATTCCACGATCTGTGGCCTGCCGCGCGAGCCTTCCGTCAGGGAGTGCGAAGAAACAAAGCGCACTGCGTTCTGGCGCCCCACAATTCCAACGGGAAGGCCGGCGCAAGGAGCATTGATGGGGATGACGCCCTGAAGAATGTGATCGAGAGTGCGCTGGGAGGAGAGGATTCGGCGGTTGAAATCGACCTTTGAGTCGATCTTGTTCATCGAAGTGAAGGCGATGTTGAGCACAATGCCCATGCTGGCTGAAATCGCGCCGAAGATGGTGACGGCGATCAGCAACTCGATGAGCGTCATGCCCGATTGTGAGGAGGTGCGCCGCCTCATTGCAGTTTGACCCGGCGGAAGGATTCCAATTGCATCGTGCGTCGGCGGCTTCCGGATTGCAGCCAGGTTTCGAGACGAACCCGCTCTACGCGCTCGCCTGTGTTGATTCCGATCCCGGAGACGGGAAAGATGGAATAGCTGAAACCAGCGATCGCTTTGTCTTTTTCATCCAGGGCGAGTACGCCCTGAATTTGTGCACCAACCTGAATGGCCTGAACGGAGATCAGTTCATCCATTTTGCGTTTGCTCAGGAATGTGAGGCGATCGATGTCGTTTGTCCGAAACAGATTTGAGGTCGAGGTGGACAGATTGGCGAGCAGGGCCGAGACCGCAACGGCGAGGATCAGGGCGGCGACGAGGACCTCGATGAGCGAGAAGCCGGATTGAGATCTATTTTGCATTGGCGGGACGGTCCATGACTTTGGCGACGCCGGTGATGGGGTCGAGTTGGATCAGACGGGTGCTGCCGCGGGGGTTCTCGAGCTCAACGATGAGCTGAGGCGGTGCGCCGTTGGGGTAGACGATGATGTAGCGGTCGCGCTTCTCTTCGTTGAGAAAGAGAGAGGGAAGGATGCGCTTGATCTTGATTCCTGGCGGGATGTCGAAAATCTGATCCTTACGAGATTCGGCTGCACGCAGGACGATGCGATTTTGCGAAGGCTGTATGGCGAGCTGGACGGGGAGCTGGCGGCGGTCTGCTGTGTTGATCGCGATATTGAGAGCCGAGGCGACTGTTGTCGAGGCGCTGCGCAAACGCAAGCCATCCAGGCCCGCCGTAAACGAAGGCATGGTGAGGCCGGCCATGAGGCCGACAATGCCGACGACGAGCAGCATCTCGATCAGCGTGACGCCAGACTGGGTACCGCGACGCATCATCTAGCGGCTGCTGGAGGAACTGATGTCGGCGTTGATGCCCGTGCCGCCGGGTTGACCGTCGGCGCCGAGAGAAACGATTTCGGGCTCGTCAGGAAGTGCCCCGGGGAACTTGTAAACAAATTCCCTGCCCCAAGGGTCGAGCGGTACGTCGCCCTGAAGATAGGGGCCGTCCCAATTGGGGACATCGCCGGGCTTCGTACGCAGAACGTTGAGGCCCTGTTGGGTGGTTGGGAAGTTGCCGGTGGAATTCTTGTAGAGCAACAGAGCCTGATTGAAGCTGTTGATCTGGGTGCGGGCGGCGGTGACTTTGGCTCCGTCGGCGGCCTTGAACAAGCGAGGGCCGACGACGGCGGCGAACAGGGCGATGATCGTGACGACCACGAGCATTTCGATCAGCGTGACACCGGCTTGTGCGCGGCGACGGCGGGAGTTGGGTTTGTTGTGTGTCATGACTAGATAGCAACCTCGTTGATGCTGGTGATGGCGAGGAGCATACTGAGGATCAGCGCTCCGACCACGATGCCCATTGTAAGGATGAGCAGGGGTTCGAACAAAGATGTGAAACGCTTGACGGCGTCGCGGGTGTCGGCCTCGTAAATGTCGGCCATGCGGGTGAACATTTCGTCGAGCTTGCCGGTCTCTTCGCCGACGCTGAGCAGATGCGAGGCGAGCGAGGGAAACTGGCCGCAGCGGCGCAGCGGGACGGCGATGCCTTCGCCGCGTTTGACGCCCTGGGCCACAGATTCGAGAGCTTTCGCAATGCGCTGGTTGCCGAGGGTACCGCCAGCGATCTGGAGGGATTGCACAAGAGGCACGGTGTTGGAAACCAGTGTGGACATGGCGCGGGCGAAACGGGCGGTCTCCGCCTTGCGGAGTGCGTCGCCGAGAAGAGGGATGCGCAGGCGGAAGTCGTCCCACCACCAGCGGCCGTTGGGCGTGCGGATGTAGCTGAGGAAGCCGGTGATCGAAGCGGCGAGGACGAGGGCGATGAGCCAGCCCCAGGCCTGGAGAAATTCGCTGGTGCGCAGCATGATCAACGTGGGCAGCGGGATCACCATGCGGCCGCCTTCAAAAATGGTGGCGAACTTGGGGACCACGTAGTACATGAGAACGACGATGGCGCCAAGGCCGGTAAGGCCGAGCAGCAACGGGTACATCATTGAGCTGAGGATGTAGCCGCGGAGTTCGTCGCGGTTGCGCTCAAAGTTTGAGAGGCGCTGGAAGACCGTGGCGAGCGAGCCCGAGGCTTCACCAGCGCGGACCATGTTGATGTAGAGGTCTGAGAAGTAGCTGGGGTGCGTGGCGAGCGAATCGGCGAGAGATTTGCCGCCTTTGAGCAGACGCAGGATGTCGAGGACGATGGCGCGGAAAGCGGGTCGCTCGGTGAGTTCGCTGACGATTGAAAGAGCGCGGTCGATGGGGACGCTGGAAGAAAGAAGGGTGGCGAGTTCCTGCGTGAAGAACAGGACGTCGCGGCGCTTACCTCCGCCAAACTCGGGCATCTTGAGTTCAAAGCCGGTGGGCTTGCCAACACCGATATAGGTGGGCGTGAGGCCCTGGCGGCGGAGTTCGCTGGCAACCAGTTTTTCGCTTTGGGCGGTGTAGCTGCCGGTGCGGAGTTTGCCATCGTGAGTGACCGCTTTGAACTGGAAGGTGGTCATGGCTGGCTAGAATTCCTGGGTGACGCGGATCACTTCGTCTGGGGTGGTGAAGCCTTTGGCCACTTTTTCCCAACCATCTTCGCGGAGGTTGCGCATGCCGTTGCGGCGCGCTGCTTCTGTGAGGATGCTCGCGTCTTCGTTACGCATGATGAGGCGGCGGATCTCTTCGTTGAGCTGCATGAGTTCGAAGATGGCGATACGGCCCTTGTAGCCGGTGAAGTTGCACTCTTCACAACCGGCACCCTTAAAGACAGGAACCTTTGTGCCGTCGTAGGAAGTGGCTTCGCCGTGGGGCTGCTTGCAGTGCTGGCAGATGCGGCGGACCAAACGTTGGGCAAGGACAGCGACGATTGAGCTGGTGAGCAGGTAGTTTTCAACACCCATGTCGGTAAGACGGGTGATTGCGCTGGGAGCGTCGTTGGTGTGAAGCGTCGAGTAAACGAAGTGGCCGGTGAGCGCGGCGCGGATGGCGATGTCGGCAGTTTCGCGATCACGGATTTCGCCGACCATGATGACGTCAGGGTCTTGACGGACGATGTGGCGCAGGCCAGCGGCGAAGGTGAGACCAATGGTGGGGTTGACGTGGATCTGATTGATGCCGTCCATCTGGTATTCGACCGGGTCTTCGATGGTGATGATCTTGCGCTCGCTCTTGTTGGCACGCTTGAGGGCTGAGTAAAGCGTGGTGGATTTGCCCGAACCGGTGGGGCCAGTGACGAGGAAGATGCCGTGGGGCAGCTCAGTGAAATGCTCCATGAGATTGAGCATCTGGTCGTCGAAACCGAGACTGCGGAGGTCGTAAAAGCCGGTGGCGGAGCGATCGAGGATACGCATGACGACGCTTTCGCCATAGAGGGTGGGGAGGGTGGAGACGCGAAGGTCGACTTCGCGGCCGAGGGTCTTGATCTTGATGCGACCGTCTTGCGGCAGGCGGCGCTCGGCGATGTTGAGCTTGGCCATCAGCTTGAGGCGCGAGATGATGGCGGCCTTCATCTCTTTCGGGGGCTGCTCTTGATTCTGCAGCACGCCGTCGATGCGGAAGCGGATGCGGAAGTCTTTTTCGAAGGGCTCGATGTGAATGTCGCTCGCGCGGGATTCAACGGCGGTGGCGATCATGGTGTTGACCAGGCGGATGACCGGGGCTTCGCTGGCCATGTCGCGGAGGTGCTCGAGGTCTTCGTTGGCTTCGGCATTGCCGAATTCGTCGGCGGCTTCGGCGCGGCGACCTTCACTGTAGTGACGGTCGATTGCTTCGAGGACTTCGGTTTCGACGGCGAGGACAGGGAGGACGCGGAGACCTGTCGAGCTGGCAACCGAAGAGATCACTTCGAAGTCGAGCGGGTCGGCCATGGCGAGGGTGAGCTCGTTGCCGTCGAAGGTGAGCGGGAAGATTTTGGACTGGCGCAGGAAGCGGGGCGAGAGAGTGTCGATCTCAGAGCCGGTGGCGGGGGTGGAGTCAATCGTGACCAGTGGGACCGAGAGCTGTGCGCTGAGCTCAGCCATCACTTCGCGCTGGGCGATGAAGCCGAGGTCGACGAGGATTTTGCCGAGCTTGTCGCTGCGTTCTTTTTGGAGTTCGAGGGCCTGGTCGAGTTCGTCGCGGGAGATCAGGTTGCGGGCGACGAGGCGTTCACCGAGCTTGGCAGGGGCATGCATGGATGCGATTAGAATTCCTGGGTCCGAATGGCGGCCTCAATGGCGGCGGCGGTGCGGGCGCTCATCAGATCTTTGCGGGTGGCTTGCATGACGATCTGGGCGGGGACGCCGGTTGAATCTTCCCAGGAACGGCGGAAGATCGAAATGCCGAGGACAACTTTTTCATCAGCCGGGAGCTTGTCGAGAGCGAGGGCAGCCGAGGCGAGTTGCGAGCGCATGGCGTCGCGAAGCATCGGGAGACGTTCGATCTTTTTGCTGCGGGTGGCAACCAACATTTCTTTGGTGGGAGTAGTGAAGCCGAAGGTGGCGACGCCGGGAGTGGAGACGAGTTGGAGCTCAGCGCTGAAGACGGCACCAAACTTGTCGAGGTAGAGGCCGCGGGTCATGCCGAGGAGTAGAAAGGGCTCGTCGAAGAGGGTTTCGAGACGCTGGTCGATTTTCTTTTCGACCGGCATGAGCATGGCGCGAGAGAGGAGCGGCTCAGTAACAGCGGCGACGAGAAGAGTGGCGGCGATGAGGAGAGAGAAAAAGGGGCGCATGGTTACTCCTGCGAGGCGCCGACGCTGAGGCCGGCGTTGGTGACGTACATCTTGTTGAGCTGCTTGCGAAGGATCGTCATGTTCTCCTGCATGGCAACGGACATCATTTGCATTTCTTGCGCCGAACGCTTCTCGGTGGCGGCGACGGCTTGTTGGACTTCTAGGCGGACGCGCTGTTCGGTGCGGGCTTCGACTGCCTGGAGAGCTTTGTTAACGGCAGTGTCGATGTCGGCCTGGGTGATCGAAGCGGTTTGGATGATGGGCTGAGCGGGCACGGGCTTGGTGAGGTAGCCATGCGCGGTGATGGCAACGGCGAGCAGGGCGGCACCGGCGAAGGTGAGACGCGGCGTGGATGACCAGAAGCGCTGCCAGAGCGAGGGTTCGAAGACAGGATCGGAAACGAAGGCGATGCGGCGGGGGATTTCTTCCTCGCGGATCGACTGAAGGGCGGTTAAGGTGATGGCGAGGCGTTCGAAGTCTTCATGGGCTTCCAGGTGATTTTTGAGATGCTGGGCAGCGGCTTCACGTTCGGCGGGGGTACCTTCGCCGAGGGCGTAAGCGTTGAGATCGATTTGAGGGTGATCCATTGGTAGTTATCCCTTTACTGGGGCGAGAGCGCCCTTAAGCACGTCGAGCGCCGAATAGAGGCGCGATTTGATGGTGGAGAGGGGGAGATCGAGGATCTCGGCCATCTCTTCGAATTTGAACCCTTGAAAGATCTTGAGGACAACCGCCTCGCGCTGATCGGCCGTCAGCCGGCCGAGAGCGCGTTCGACCGCGATGCTCATCTCAACGGGAAACATTCCGGAGGAAGCATCGCCAGCCGGGGGGTCGTAGGCAAGTTCGGCCGTGTCGGGCCGATTCTTGCGCAACAGCGAATAAGCTTCGTTGTGAGCGATGCGGAACAGCCAAGGAGAAAACCGGTCCACATCGCTCAGTTTGGTCAGATTCTGGTAGGCCTTCAGGAAGACGTCCTGAGTGAGATCCAGGGCGTCTTCACGATGACCCACGAGCCGAAGCAGGTAATTGAACACACGTTTCTCGTGGCGTGAAACCAAAAGGTTGAATGCGTCCACATTCCCTTTCGACGCCTTGATGACGAGATCGCGGTCCTCCACTTCCCGGAAGATCAAATTCTGACTCCGCATATGAAGACGGGATCAGGCGAAGGAAAGTCGATGAGGAGAAATTTATTTTTCGCAGGTGTCATTTTTATTATGCTGCGATTCGCGTAACTCATCGAAACGATTATGACTGAACTACAACCACCACAGATCATGTTCCAGATGCTGACCGGGTTTTGGGTTACCAACAGCATCAGCGTCATTGCATAATTGAAGATTGCAGACGCCCTGGAGGCGGGTCCGAAGAGTGCCGCCGACATTGCCCGCGAGACGGGGACGCATGAGGATTCGTTGTACCGGGTGATGCGATTGCTGGCTGCTACTGGGGTGTTTGCCGAGTTGCCGGGGAAAGTGTTTTCCCTTACGCCGTTGAGCCACCTGCTGTTGCGCAGCAACCCGCAAGGGATGCGGAACACGGTGAGGATGATGACGCAGGGCGAGCACTGGAATGCGTGGGGAAGTTTGATTGATGTGGTTCGTGGCGGCGGGATCGCGACCGATATTGCCGAGGGTTGTGATATTTGGGAGTACTTCCGCAAGAATCCGGAGCGGGCGGCGATTTTTGATGCTTCGATGACCGACTTTACGATGCACTCGAATGCCACGGTTGTATCGGTGTTTGACTTCAGCCAGCACAAGCGGGTGTGCGCTGTGGTGATGGCTGGCGTAGTTGTCGTGGTAGGTGGTCCAGTTTGCGTCCTGGGCGCGCAGGGTGAGGGCGAAGAGCAGTATGTTGGTTCTCATTGGATGGCCCCCTGGAGGAAGGCGACGAAGTCGTTTAATTGCTGAGCGCTGAGCTTGTCTTTGAAGGAGGGCATGGCGGAGCGGCGTTCGAGAGTTTGCTCCTTGAGGCTGGCTTTGGCGACGGAGCGGAGTTTGCCGATGTGGTCGAGGATCTGGAGGGAGAAGGTGTCCTCGTTGAGGCGGGAGCCGCGAAGCGTCTCGCCGGTGTTGGTGGTTGCGCGCCATTGCCAGTATTGGGGGGCGACTTCGGCGCTGGGGTCGATGAGGGCGGTCAGGAGTTCGGCACCGTTGAGCCGACTGCCGATTGCAGTGAGGTCGCGGCCGCGGGGTGCGCCCGCTCCCCTGAACCAGTGGTAATTCTGGCAACGAAGATCGGCGAAGAGTTGCGCGCCGGCCTGAGCGCTGTCGGCGACGGCACTGCCGGCGCGATCGACGTTCATCGAGCGGATGAAGGCGACGATCTGCCAGATCTCGCGGCCATTCATGGAGAAGCCCGGCATGGAGGTGCCGGCGATACCCTTCGTGATGACACGGAATAGTCCTTCGTCGTTGGAGGCGTGGCGGAAGTGGCCTGTATCGAGCGCAGGACCGCTGGCGCCGCCCTTACCGTCAATGCCGTGGCAACTGGCGCATTGGGAGCGATAGAAGGCGCCGCCGCGGATGCGGTCGTCCGTTGATTGGAATGAGTTCTTGAGTGCGGTGTCACTATGCTGCGCGGCGAGTGGGATCGCTGAAAGCGCCAAGATAAGATATCCATGACTCATTCGCAGCTAAGAATATAAGGATTTCTATTTTGGGTTTCCAGGACTCAGTTGGAGTCCACCCGACGTCTCACGCCGTTGCAGTTGCCGTAGCGCGACGCACGGCAGAAGGCGACGAAGCGATCCATAGCAAGATGAAAGACTAAGGACTCTGGTTCGCTCTCGCCCCCGTTAGCCGACACGTCCACTTCATCCACAAGTTGCACTGCCTAGCCTTCCATGTTGCAGAATCTTCGCAAATCACATATTCGAAGGTCGCGGGAAAAGTGTGGGCATCTCCATGGGCAGTAGAGGTTTGGGGACACGAGCGAAGGGAGCTTTGTTGATCCGCGATGAGCGGCTGGGTCGGCGGGGGTAAAGCAAATCTTATCCGCAGCGACAGATTCGCTTGGGCTGGGGTCGGAATTGATTCCTGACCCAGCGCATCGCCGATGCCATTGCGGCTGGTATTGAAATGCTCGAAGTACATGAAGATGCCTTTGGGCCTTCGTTGTCTTCGGGGCGTTGGCCAGAGTGAAGACGGTGCGCTATTCTTCGTAGTTCCATACGAATCGCTTTGTCGTAAGGGGCTGTGAAGGCATCGAAGGATACTACGGTGGCGATGATGTTGATGAGGGGGGGCGCCCTGTGCTCCAGGGTTCAGCCTGATTGGGGCGTTTGCAATTCTGGGGGTTGTTCAGAAAAGCGCGGAGAGTGGATTGCCGGATCCTAGTTGCGGGGCTTCACCTTTGTGGCCGGGGGCTGGTTGGCCATCATCGCAGCCCGCATTGCTTCCATATCCTCTTCCGTGACGAGACCGATGGCCCGGGGTAGTGGGGGCAGATCGAGGAACTTTACCTGAATGCCGAGTGCACGCTCGTATCCGCGCACGTTAGAGCGCTCGAGCGGAGTGACAAAACTCCAGGAGACGCCACGGGCTCCGGCACGGCCTGTGCGTCCGACGCGATGCGTGAAGTTTTCTGCTTCCTGCGGCAAATCGTAGTTGACGACGTGCGCAATATCGTCGACATGAATCCCGCGCGCCGCCACGTCGGTGGCGACCAATACACGGTGAACACCATCCTTGAAGCTTTGCAACGCTTCGTTGCGCTGGCTCTGTGAGCGGTCGCCGTGAATGGCGGTGGCCTTGAAGCCTTTGCGATCGAGGAAGGTCGTCACCCTGTCGGCACCTTCTTTGGTGGCGACGAAGACGAGGAAGGAGCCCTTCTCTTTTTTCAGTAGATATTCGAGGAGATCGAACTTGGAGCCACGAGCGACTTCGTAGCCGTAGAAGTCGATCTGAGCGGAAGTTTCCGCGCTGGCCTCCACCGCGATCCACACCGGATCGCGCACATAACTTGAGACGAGACCCGCGACGGATTGACCCATGGTGGCTGAGAAGAGCATTGTGTGGCGTTTGGCCGGGAGATGATCGAGGATGATGCGCAGATCGGGCAGGAAGCCCATGTCAAGCATCCGATCGGCCTCGTCGAGGACCACGGTGGAAGCGCCGGAGAGGTTGATGAGCCGCCGGTCCAGATAGTCGCAAAGCCGGCCGGGTGTCGCGATGACGACTTCGGCTCCGGCCTCAATGTCGCGCAACTGCTTAGACTCTTTCATGCCGCCCACAACGACCGCAGTGCGAATGCGCATGCCGCTCGCCAGTTGGCGGAATGCTTCATCGATCTGAATCGCGAGTTCGCGGGTGGGGCTCAGAATCAGGACCTTGATCCGCTTGGTTCGGGGGAGGGCGGCGAGCCGTTCGATGACAGGAATGGAGAATGCCAGGGTTTTGCCGGTACCGGTTTGGGCGGTGGCTACGACGTCGCGGCCATCGAGGATTGGAGGGATGGCCTGCGCCTGGACGGGCGTTGGCGTGACGAATTGGTTCCTGTCGAGATTGGTCCTCAGCTCGGGGCAGAGTCTGAGTTCGGAAAAATGCTGCATCGAAGGTGGCGGATTCTTTTTGCGGTCTTAGATTTCTCAGAATAACAGCGCGAGAGTAAACAGAGAAGTTCCACGGAGGGTTAAAGAGGGGTAGGAGACATTGAGCGGACTGCCTGAAGCCAGTCTGGTTGAAGGTTAGGCCGATCCTGGTGCCGGTTGAAAGGAAGCTGGCCTGAGATCGCGCCTGTTGTGTTGCTAGCGAATGAAAACGCTGACCCCGGACCTGCTTTCTTGTCCCCCGACACGCAACAGAAGTTGAAGTTCGCCCGAGGCGATGGTTGAGGGGATGCGCACGTTTACCTGAACTAGCCCCTCAACTAGCCCTGGTGCATTTCCTGCATACAAAATCTCAGAAACTCGGCCGTCCATTTCAACCTCCGGGGAAGAGAGAAGCCTTGACTGGGTCGTTGCAATTCTGCCGTCCGAGCCACTGGGCTCCATCTGCCCTGCGCCAGTTGCATAGAACACGACTATGTCTCCCTTGGTCGCAGGATTCTCTGCTGAGTTGAGAGTGCCATCTTGATTGAGGATTGCCCCTCTCCCAACTCCAGTCGAAGCGAAGGTAAAGATGCCTGGTTGTGAGCGAAGAATTGGCAGCAGTGTGGGAGCAGATTGAACTCTCTCCACTTCGTAAACGATGGTTGCCACGGATTGACCTTCCAGGGCAAACGGAGCAATTCCGCTTGATTGAGACTGTGAAGCGTAAATCATTGGTGACGGAATGCCATTGACGAGAATTCGGGATGTGCCGATAGCAGTGGCAATCTGTAGTGGGGATGTCAGCTCCAATGTTTGCAGTCTCTCTGGCCCCAACCCCCGCCCAAAAATGGCGAGTATTTGACCAGGTGCCACACCAACATTCAGATAGCTCGCTGCATTCGTAACTGCGGCAATTGCTGGCGCACCCTGCGGAGCAATCGAAATTGAAAAGTTGTGAAGGCGTGAAAGCGAGGCTTCTGTTGGCCCGAGATTCAATGTGAACGAAAAGGAACCTGATGCCGTCGGAACTCCAGAAATTTGCCTTGTCTGCTGGTCGAGGGACAAGCCAGGGGGTAAAGACCCCGAGGCTAAATTGAAGGTCTGCGGCCGAGAACCATCGGCAAATGCGATTGTCTGGACGTAGGGTAGCGAAACAACACCACCAGGGATATTTGGCGGCAGGACTTGAATGGAGGACGACGGTTGAATCCAGAGGGAAGCCGCATTCTGAATCGAATTTCCAATGGAGTCTTGGGTCGTGACTCCAAAGACAAACAACCCAGAGGTCGTGGGGGTACCGGTGAGCATACCCGCTGAGCTCAATGAAAGCCCGGGGGGAATTGTCCCGGCAGAAGAACTTCGGATCGAATGGGTAAACGGAGGGAGTCCTTCAGCAGTTGGAAGATTGCTTTGATAGCTTGCGCCGACCCTACCGGAAGTCAATTGAACTAGAGCCTTCACCCGAATCGTGAAGAGCGCGGAATCCACCTGGGTGCCACTTTGATCTATCCCACGGAGGGCCAATTCGGACACTCCCGTGTGAAGTGGAATACCCGATATTTCTCCGGTTGATTGATTCAATGCAAGGCCTGTTGGAAGCTGGCCAGACTGCAGGCTCCAACGATACGGCGGGGTTCCTCCCTCAAGCCGATTTGCAAGCGAAAAGGGCAGAAATGGAGCGATGCTCTGATTCTGAACTGCAGACATCCTCAACGGTGAGGCGGCGGTCGTCTGAATCGAAAACTGAGCCTGACTGCTACCGCCGAGTGAATCTATCACGCGGATTGCGAATAGGAAGAGCCCTGCAACGGTTGGCGTCCCAGTGATACGGCCTGTCGCGCTGTTGAGAGTCAGTCCCCCAGGGAGCATTCCACTAACAATACTGAAGCTCAGGCTACCTACCCCACCGGATGCGGCAATGGCGTTTGAGTATGCAATACCAACTTGGGCCGCAGGGAGTGTCGAACCCGTCAAAAACACCAATGGGCTTGTGCCACCAGCTGCTGGCTGCAGGCGGATGCTGGATAGGTGGATTCGTGCCCCACTGGGGGCGGGCCCAGAGCTTGCATTCACCGCTGCATAGACAACAACCGCCCCAGCACTTGCGTTTGTTGGTGGATCCCAATCGAACTCAAACAGGTTTGAGGCAGAAGGGGAACGATGGGAAATGAACTCTACGGGTGAACTTGCCGGGCATCCAGAAGAAGGTCTATCTCGACCGCTATCGCAGATTACATTGGTAGCGTTCGAGATTGGACGAAAGGTGCCTGCTTGTCCATTCGCTGAATTCGATTCCAGGCGCGCGGTCGCCTGAAATCCATATCGAAGTGAAGAATCAAGAATGCGGAGAGATATTCTTTGCCGTACACCCGGTTGGTATGTTGTGCCATTGCTTGAGGAGATCGTCAGCAGAGGAGAAGCTTCAGTCAGAGTGCCAATATGGCAGCCAGATTGAAGGCAGGTTTGGTCTCCGGGAGCGCCTGTACTTCGCTGGGGTGGACCAGAACTGTAGGCCCAAATCACAAATGGAACCGCCGCGAGTGCACAGCACTTGCCAATTAAGACTCTATGACGTTGGAAATGCATGGGGCGTGGGGTCACTTCTGATATTCAAGTCAGGTTTCGCTGGTCTTGCAATTTTCTTGAGCTTATCAAGCTCGGCATCCAGAGGGTTGAGGGTCTTGCTTTGTAGCCCCAGGAAAGAAAATGACTGGGCCGATTTAAGGGGGAGAATAGACCGGACTTGGGCACAGCATGCCAATTGGCGCCGTGGCAGCTGGAGTGATTGCTTTACAGGCCGAAGCCAGCGTCGATGCCGGCGTCGGTGCCGATGACGTCTCCGATAGCGTCGCCGAAAGCGGAGGTGCCGGCGGTGGCCGAGGCGGCGAGCTGGATGCGGGGGAGTTGCTCGAGTTGCAGGTTCGCGGCGACGAAACGGATTGTGCGGCAGATAGCCCAGGGATAGCCGATACCGAGGGTGAAGGTGGTGAGCAGGACATTGGTGAATGTCAGCATCAGCAGCAGGAGGCCGTCAAAGCTGGCGCGGAAAGGGAAGCCCGCAAAGCGCGTATTGCACCAGTAGAAGTTGAACTGTCTCGATTGGAACCAAAAGCGATATAGACCAAGGGTGGGGACGACCAGCAACAGCATCTTGCCGTAGGCCCCGAGGAGCCCGGTGGATGCACCGGTGAACTCGAAGGAGTGGCCGCCGTAGTGGGTGTGATTGGTGACGTAGCGGCGGAGGTTGGTGAGGAAGACTGGCAGGTAGATCGTGAAGGTAATCGCTGTGAAAAACAGACCTGGGATGACGATCCAGGCGAGTTCCTTGAAGTCGCCGTTGTAGACAAAGTGGCGGCCCTGCCAACTGGTGCGGCTCCAACGGTAGCGGATGGCTCCGTGGATGGCGAGAGGGGCCAGGAGGGCGAAGGCAGCAAAGAGCACGAGCCCTGCGAAGGGTTTAAGGTTGTCTCCTCCAGCGATAAGCAGCAGCGCCAAGCTCATCGTCAGGCCGACCCAGATTCCGATCAGCTTGAGCCAGCCGATGAAGAGCTCTTTTCCTGTGCCGTGATAGGCAAAGGGCTGGCCGGCGAAGCGGGTGTTGGCCCAGAGGTAGCGGCGGATCTCGGTGCGGCCCCAGAAGCTGTAAATGCCCAGGGTGACGATGCTCAGGAAGATGAGCTTGAGATAGAGGACCAGGAGTGCGCCTCCTTCGCCGGTGAAGTCGAACAAACCGGGCGAAAGGGCCGGATTGGATGCAGAAGGTTCGACGGACGCGAAAAGACTGCCGCACTCGCAACGAACCGGAACTACCTCGTACTCTTTGCCGCAGTTGGTGCAGAAGGCCATGGTGGGCCCACTATAACCTAGTCGTCGTCGCCGGATGAGGAGCTGACTTTGAGGACGGCGAGGAAGGCTTCCTGCGGGATTTCCACACGGCCGACGCGCTTCATGCGCTTCTTGCCTTCCTTCTGCTTTTCAAGCAGTTTGCGCTTACGGCTGATATCGCCGCCGTAGCACTTGGCAAGAACGTTCTTGCGGATGGCCGAAATGGTTTCTCTTGCGATGATCTTGGCGCCGATGGCGGCCTGCAGAGCCACTTCGAACATTTGTCGGGGAATCAGCTTGCGGAGGCGTTCGATGAGAGTGCGGCCGCGCTCGTAGGCGAAGTCCTTGTGGACGATCATCGAGAGGGCGTCGACGGGTTCGCCGGCGACCATGACGTCGAGCTTCACCATCGGCGACACGCGGGTGCCAGCCAGATGGTAATCGAGCGAGGCGTAGCCTCGGGAGCAGCTCTTCAAGCGATCGTAGAAGTCGAGGACGACTTCGTTGAGCGGCAAGTCGTAGACGAGCATGACGCGCTGGCTGCCGATGAATTCGAATTTCTTCTGCTGGCCGCGCTTTTCTTCTACCAGGGCGAGGATTTCGCCGATGTACTCTTCGCGCGTAATGATCGTGGCCTCGATGATGGGCTCTTCGATCTTGTCGATGACCGTTGGATCAGGGAAGCGCTGGGGGTTGTCGACGGTGATCACGTCGCCGTTCATCAGCGTGATGGTGTAGCGCACGCCGGGGGCGGTGGTGATGAGGTCGATGTCGAACTCGCGTTCGAGACGTTCCTGAACAATTTCAAGATGGAGCAGGCCGAGGAAGCCGACACGGAAGCCGAAGCCGAGTGCGGCCGAGCTTTCCGCTTCGATCGTGAGGGCGCTGTCGTTGAGGCGGAGCTTGTCGAGGGCTTCGCGAAGGAGGGTGTGCTCATGGCTCTCGACCGGGTAGAGACCAGCGAAGACCATCGGCTTGATTTCCATGAAGCCGGGCAGCGGCTCCAGAGTGCGCTTGCCGTCTTCCATGATGGTGTCGCCGATTTGCGCTTCGGAGACATTTTTGATGTTGGCGAAGAGGAAGCCGACTTCGCCGGCGCTGAGTTCGTCGCAAGGCACGGGCTTCGGAGACTGCCAGCCGATGCCGTCCACTTCATAAACCTTGCCGGCGGCGCTGAGGCGAATCTTCATGCCCTTGCGGATGCGGCCATCGACGACGCGCATGAGGATGATGACTCCACGATAGGAATCAAACCAGCTATCGAAGATGAGCGCGCGCAGAGGCGCGTCGGGGTCGCCTTTGGGCGGAGGAACTTTTTGAACGACGGCTTCGAGAATATCGTCGATACCGATGCCATTCTTGGCACTGGCGAGCACAGCTTCAGAAGCATCGAGGCCAATGACGGTTTCGATCTGTTCGCGGATGCGCTCGGGCTCGGCGCTGGGCAGGTCGATCTTGTTGATGACCGGGATGATCTCAAGGTTTTGGCCGAGAGCGAGGTAGGTGTTGGCGAGCGTTTGGGCTTCAACGCCTTGCGAGGCGTCGACGATGAGCAGCGCACCTTCGCAGGCTTGAAGCGAGCGCGAGACTTCGTAAGAGAAGTCGACGTGGCCGGGAGTGTCGATCAGGTTGAGCTGATAAACTTTGCCATCTTTGGCCTTGTAATTCAGGCGCACGGCGTGAGCCTTGATGGTGATGCCGCGTTCTCGCTCGAGGTCCATCGAGTCGAGAACCTGCTCCATCATTTCACGCTGACTCAGGGCTCCCGTAACTTCCAGAAGGCGATCTGCCAGCGTGGATTTGCCATGGTCAATGTGCGCAATGATCGAGAAGTTCCTAATAAATGCTGGATCCATGCGCTAAACTGAGGGTACCTCTCTAGTATCCCATATGTCTTCATATCATCCCCATGAAATCAAGGTGCGCGAAGGATCCGGGTCTGCCCAGGGTCTGCGAATCTCGATCGTGGTGAGCCGATTCAATAACCTGGTGACGGATCGTCTGCTGTCCGGTGCGCTGGACGCGCTCATTCGTTCGGGTGCGGCAAAAGAAGATGTTGAAGTGCTAAAGGTGCCGGGTGCATGGGAAATGCCAGTCGTTGTGGCAGAACTGGCGCGGCACAACCGGGCAGACGCGATTGTGTGTCTGGGCTGTGTGGTGCGCGGGGATACGCCGCATTTTGACTACGTGGCAGGCGAGAATGCGAAGGGCATTGGGGCCGTGGCCAAGGATACGGGGATCCCTGTGGCGAATGGCGTGCTGACGACCCATACGATGGAACAGGCAGTGGACCGCGCTGGCGGCAAGATGGGCAACAAGGGTGCCGAAGCCGCGATGTGCGCCGTTGAGATGGTGCATTTGCTGCGGCAAATCAAGGGCGCGAAGGGATAGCCGGGGATGGCAAGTCGAAGAAAATCGCGCGAGCGCGCGCTGCAGGTGCTTTTCCTTTGCGACATGGGCAAGTATGAGCTTGAGTCCGCAATCGAGGCGTATTACTACACGCTGCATGCCGAAGATGAGGATTTCGAGCGGCTCGCGAAGGACAAGTTCATGGAAGAACTGGTGCGGGGGACGATGGCCAGCCGTGAGATTCTTGACGAGCAGATCGGCAAGGCGAGCGAACACTGGCGGATTGATCGCATGCCCTCTGTGGATCGCAATATCTTGCGCCTGGCGGGCTTTGAGCTACTCGAAGGCAAGCTGCCTTATGCCGTGATTATCGATGAAGCGCTTGAGTTAGCGCGACGCTATAGCGGCAATGAGAGCGTGGGGTTTGTGAACGGGGTGCTCGATTCGATCAAGGCCAGCCAGCCGAAAGCGACCATGGCTGCTGGGCAATCACTTCCCAATACAGAAGGTTGAGAAGATGCGGTTGAGGATGTCGTCGGCGGTGGTGGCTCCGCTGACGCCGTCGATCGCGCGTAGGGCAGTGTAGAGATCGAGGAGCAGCATTTCGTGCGGGATGTTTGACTCGATCGCTTGTCGGGCTCGATCCAGATTTTGCGATGCTTCATCGAGAAGTGTCTTCTGGCGCAGGCTGGTGAGAAAGCCATCCTGGACTTCCAGTAATCCGGCGGGTGCGATGGCTTCGAGAATGCGGCGACGCAGGAGATCGAGATTCTCTCCGGTGGCGGCAGAGACGGGGATGGCTTCGGGGTGAGTGCTTGACGCAAGGTCGCACTTATTGGCCACCAGTAGATGGCGACCCCGATCGCGCAGGGCGAGTGTTTCGTCGTCGACACCAGAGGTGGCATCGTAGACCACGAGCGTGAGATCGGCATCGGCCATGGCTTGATGGCTGCGCTCGATACCGAGGGATTCCACGAGGTCATTCGATTCGCGAATGCCAGCCGTATCGACGAAACGAACAGGGATCCCTTCGATGGCGGCAGATTCTGTGACGAGGTCGCGCGTGGTGCCGGCAATGTCGGTCACGATGGCACGGTCTTGTTCAAGAAGGGCGTTGAACAGGCTGGACTTGCCGACGTTCGGCTTGCCTACAATGGCGAGGGAAAATCCGTCGTGAACGATGCGGCCAAACTGGAAGCTGGCCGCGAGTTTTGAGACGCCTGTGGTGACGGGCGCGAGGCGGGCGAGCAGTTCATCGGCGGGTGCGACCGAGACATCATCTTCGGCGAAGTCGATGCCAGCTTCCAGACGGGAGATGAGTTCGACGAGTTGAAATTTGATGGGAGCGATTCGACGGCTGAGGGAGCCACCGAGTTGTTGGCTCGCGACCTTGGCCTGGTAGAGAGTGGTGGAATCGATCAGGTCGCGGATGGCTTCGGCTTGAGGCAAATCAATTCGGCCCAGCAAGTAGGCGCGAAGAGTGAATTCGCCGGGAAGAGCGAGGCGCGCACCACACTCGACTGCGCGCTGCACGCAATAACGCAAGATGACAGGTGAGCCGTGGCAGGAGATCTCGACGACGTCTTGTGAAGTGAAACTACGTGGTGCCTGAAACCAGGTGGCGACCACTTCGTCGACCAGTTGGGCTTGGTTGTCGAGCAGATGGCAAAGGGTTGCCTGACGGGGGACTGGACTGGCGTAATTGGTTAAGAGCTTACCAGCGACGACTGTTGCTTCTGGACCGCTGAGACGCACCACACCAACACCTCCACGACCGGGAGGGGTTGATATGGCAACAATCGTGTCCTTCAGGTTCAAGCCAGAAAATCAGGCTGGGTTAGCGGTTGCCGATATTGTCGGGATCGGGCCGGGGGCCACGATAGCCGCCACCACCGCTGGGACGTCCACCGCCGGGGCCGCGTCCGCCGCCACCAGGACGACGTCCGCCACCACCACCGGGACCACGGCGATCTCCGCCGCCACCGTATCCACCACCGCCACCGTATCCACCACCGCCACCGTATCCACCACCGCCACCGTATCCACCACCGCCACCGTATCCACCACCGCCACCGGGACGGCCATCGCGACGGGGACCACGGTCTCCATCACGGCGCGGACCACGTCCGCCACCACCGCCACCGGGACGTCCACCACCGGGACCACGTCCGCCACCGCCGCGTCCATCGCGACGTCCGCCGCCACCGGGGCCACGCCGATCGCGACCACCACCAGCGGGGGCTGCGGGAGTTGCCATGCCGGCCGGGATAATTACGACCTGACGCCCACCACCGACACCCACGGACTCGCTGCGAATTTCCGTTTCAGGGCGCAGGGTCATGTGGATGATGCGGCGCTCGCGGCTGCTCATCGGGCTGAAGAAGAAGGGCTGACCGATTTCCTTGACACGGCTCGAAGCGGTTTGTGCGGAGAGGCGAAGTTCCTCAATGCGCAGAAGGCGATAGTCGTTCGAGTCAAAGACGATCAGCGAATGGTCTTCGTGCGGCAGGCGCAGCATTTCCATCGTGAGATGTTCGAGGGCGAGCAACAGTTCAGCCTTGTTGGCCAGCAGCATGTCAGATTCCGGACCGCTGAAGCGCACTACGATATCGGGGTTCTCGATCTCGGGGTAGGTGGAAGCGCCTTCCACAAATTCGTAGTCGACGTCGATGTCGATGGCGTCCAGCAGGACGTCGAGAAAGTCGCCGATTTTGTCTTCGTATTGTTCGATTGGGTATTTGCGAGTCATGTGTGCCGCACCGACCGGGTCCTGGGACTGTTTATTTCTTCTTCTTTACATTCACAACCGCTTGCGAAGGCGGTGTTACTGGAGCTGGTTTGACTTTGCTAAAGACGTATTGCTGAAGCATGGCAAACACGTTGCCAGTCAGCCAGTATAACACCAGTCCGGATGATGCTCCGTAGAACATGAACGCGAACATCAATGGCATAAACAACATAATGCGTTGCTGCTGGGCGTCTATACCGGCCGAAGGAGTCATCTTCTGGAGCAGGAACTGGGTTACCACCATCAGCACCGGCAAGATGCGGATGGCAATCGTTTCGGGTTGTGAGAGGTCGCCGACCCAGAGCCAGGAAGCCTGGCGCATTTCGATGGCGACGCTCAAAACGGAGTAGAAGCCGATGAGGAACGGCATCTGCAGCATCAATGGGAGGCAGCCGCCGGCGGGATTGATGTCGTGCTTCTTATAAAGCTCCATCACCTCTTCGTTCTTTTTCGCGGCCCGCGGATCGGTCATCGCGATGCCTTTGTACTTGTCGTTGATGCGCTGGAGTTCGGGTTGGATGAGCGCGGTTTTCTGCATCGACTTCATGCTGGAGAGCTTGAGCGGCAGGGTGAGCAGGTTGATGATGACCGTGACGACGATGATCGACCAGCCGTAGTTGTGGATGAAATTGTTGTTGACGTAGTTGAGGGCGAAAAAGAGGGGCTTGGCGACGATGCCGAACCAGGTGCCAAAGTCGACCATCTGTTCGAGGCGAGGGTCGACGGCTTTCAGAACATCGAGATCCTTGGGGCCAATGAAGAAAGAGAGTTTGTTGGTAGGTGCGCCGCCCACGGCCATGCCGATGTTTGGCTGCTCTTTCTTGTCGGGATCTGAGCTGGGGATGAACGTGTCGGAAGTGGTTTGCAGTTCAATATTGGCACCGCTACGATTGAGGGCGACTGCGGCGAAGAACTGATCCTGAATGCCGGCGAAGAAAAAGTTGCCTGTATCGGTGGACCAGGACTTGGCGGCATCGGATGCGGCTTTGGTTTCGAGCTTTGCATTGGCCTGATTGAAGCGAACGGTGGTGCCGAGGGAATAGGCGTTAAACGCGAAGTGGTCGCCGAAGCCACCACGCCAGGAGAGGTTGTGAGGCACGGGCGCGCCGCCGAGTGTCAGGTCTGATTCAACGTCGACGACGTACTGATCCTTGCGGAAGCGATACAACTTGCGGGCCGAGTTCTTGCCGTCAGAGTATTTGAACTCGACTGAGAGGCCGTCCGGGCCTGGCTTGGTGGCGAACAGATACCAGTTGAGATTGGGATTCATATCCCGGCCATTGAGCTGGACCGAGAATGGGTAACCGATTTTGCCGGTGCCAGCAGTATGGACCAACTGCAAGGGCTTTCCCTGGCTGTCCTTGAACTTCTTGAGAATCCAGGAAGTAACCACGCCGCCCTTGTTCGAAAACTCGACGCGATAGAGGTCGGTCTCAATGCGGTGAACTTCTTCCTTGGCGGCCGCAACGGTTTCTACGGAAGGCGTGGGCGAGGCAGCGAGCTTCTCAATGGGCGCAACAACGGGATCTTTGGGCGCGGCCTTGGGGGCTTCTTTCTTGACGGGTTCCGGCTGGGGCTGCGGCATCAGGTACTGCGTGCCGAAGATCACGACGCCCATGAGAGCGAAGGCGATCAGGAGGTTCTTTTCCATTCCCGGTTCCTGATTCGGAGCGCCGGGGAGCTTGATTTCTTGGGCCATTGAGTATTTCTTGGTTAGGGGACAGGGTCAAAGCCACCCGCGTGAAAGGGGTGACACTTACAGATACGGCAGATCGCCATGCCAGTTCCACGCATCGCACCGTGGCGATCAATCGCCTCCATGGCGTAGACCGAACAAGTGGGGTGAAAGCGGCAGGCGGAAGGGAGCATGGGAGAAAGAACGCGCTTATAGATCTTCAGGATGGCGATGAGGATGCTTCGCACGGTGCGGTTTCACGTTTGGCAATGAGGCGTTCCAACAGCTTGTCAAGGTGCCTTTCGATCTCTTCCCAGGGTGCGTCCAGCAGCGACTTGCGTGGATTGAACACCAGATCCAAACCGAAGGGGAAACGTTCTCTTCTTAGTCTCACACATTCGCGCAGGCGGCGTTTGATGCGGTTGCGGACAACCGACTTGCCGATGGCGCGGGGGGTGGTGAAACCGAACCGGGGACCCTCCAAGTCGCCTCGATACCGATAAAAGACAACAAACAAGGGGCAGCCGTGCTTCTGGCCCTGATCGTAGGTTTGCCGGAATTCCTGGGGGCGGAGGATCCGTACGGATTTAGGGAAGTCCGGCATGAGGTGTGTACAAAAGAAGAGCCGGAGCTAGATGGTTCTCTAACTCCGGCGGGAGGTAATCAAGACAAAACCAGAAGTACTGGAGAAAAATTAAGAGTTAGGCGCTCAGCAGGTCTTAAGCACTTTTGGCTTGGCGAACGGGGCGTTCGTCCGAAACGGTGAGCTTCCAACGGCCACGGGCACGACGGCGGGCGAGAACGTCGCGACCGTCCTTCGACTTCATACGCTTGCGAAAACCGTGCGTCTTGGCGCGTTTGCGGTTATTCGGCTGAAATGTTCTCTTCGGCATTGAGTTGAAATTCCTTGGTTATCGCCCGGGCCGGCAGACCCAGCTTCTCGGGCATGGCAAAGCGCTCAGCGCATTTACGCTACCTTCTAAGTATAGCAAGCTCGACACGCCGTTGTCCACAGCATAGGATGGATAGCGAATATGGCACAGTCTTTTACAACTCAGATCCAGGGCCCGGCAATCTTTCTGGCCCAGTTCATGGGCGACGCCGCCCCCTTCAATAACCTGCCCGACATTTCGGCTTACATGAAGAATTTCGGCTACAAGGGCATCCAGCTGCCCAGTTGGGATGGCCGGATTCTCGACATCAAGAAGGCCGCCGAATCCAAGACGTACTGCGACGAAATCAAAGGCCAGACGAACGGTCTGGTGGTGACCGAACTCGCCAGCCACCTGCAAGGCCAATTGGTAGCCTCGCACCCGGCCTACGACGAATTGTTTGATGGATTCGCGGCACCAGAAGTGCGTGGCAACCCGAAGGCCCGCAGCGAGTGGGCGATCCAGCAGATGATGTATGTGATTCAGGCCAGCGCCAACATGGGGTTGACCGTGTCGCCTTCGTTCTCGGGTGCTTTGCTGTGGCCCTTTCTTTACCCCTGGCCGCAGCGGCCGGCGGGCCTTGTGGAAGAAGGCTTCAAAGATCTGGCCACGCGCTGGCTGCCAATTCTCAACTTTGCCGACAAGCATGGTGTTGATATCGCCTATGAGCTGCATCCCGGCGAAGACCTTTATGACGGTGCCACCTTTGAGATGTTCCTCGAAGCCACGGGCAATCACCCGCGAGTGAATATCAACTACGACCCGTCGCACTTTATTCTGCAGTGCCTCGACTACGTTGGGTTCATTGACGAATATGCTTCGCGCATCAAGGCATTCCATGTGAAGGATGCCGAATTCCGTCCGTCGGCCAAGGCTGGCGTGTATGGCGGCTATCAGGGCTGGACGCAGCGGCCGGGCCGGTTCCGTTCGCTCGGCGATGGCCAGGTGGACTTTAAGCAGGTGTTCTCGCGCATGACCGCGGCAGGCTATAAGGGCTGGGCCGTGCTTGAGTGGGAATGCTGCTTCAAGGACAGTGTGCAGGGAGCAGCCGAAGGAGCGCCCTTCATCGCATCACATTTGATCAGCGTGCCGACCAAGGCCTTCGACGATTTCGCGGGAGCTGCTACGGACGCCGCCCGCAATCGCCGCATCATGGGCCTCTAACCAACTACAAATAAGCGCCGCGACTGGATTGGCGTGTTAAACTCGCATCCAGTCGTGGCGGCCAAGCCAGCTCAAAAAAATCAAGCTAAAAAAGAGACCTGGACGAAGGCCCAGGCGCTGCGCCATTGCGAGCTGTCGGCGCGGCAGGTTGTGTCATGGGAGAAACAGTGTTTGCTCGAGCCGCGGGAGCAATACTCGTTTGAAGACCTGCTTGAGCTTCGGGTGCTTGCAAGGCTCAAGGAACTGGGAGTTTCTTCGACGAAAATGCAGGCGGTCTTCGCGAGTGTGCGGAGCAAGCTGGCTGGCAAGAAGAACCCGCTGACTGAACTACGCGTCTACGTCGAAGGCAAGCGCATTCGCGTGCAGACCGAAGGCAAACGGATGGAAGCGTTGAGCGGACAATTGCTGTTCGACTTCGACCAGGCGGAACTGAAGCGGCTGCTGAGCTTCCCTAGCCATCGCACGGACGCCGCCGCAGCCCGCCGCAATCGGGCCGACGCGGAAAACTGGTTTCAAAAGGGTCTGGAACTGGAGCAAACGGGAGCGGACAAAAGGGAGGCCATTGCGGCCTATGAAAAGGCGCTCGAGTTAAACCCCGCCATGGCTGGTGCGCTGGTGAATATCGGCACGATCTTCTACAACGCAAGGAAGTGGCGCGAGTCGGAGAAGTTTTACACGCGTGCCATCGAGGCAGATGCTACTTACGCGCTGGCTCACTTCAACCTCGCGAACCTGCATGAGGAGCTGGGGAGAACGTCGCTCGCCATCAACCACTATAAGAAGGCCATCGACATTCAATCCAATTACGCCGATGCCCACTATAACCTCGCCTTATTGTTCCAGACCCGTGGCCGGGCAATGGAAGCAATGCGGCATTGGAAGTCGTATCTAGCGCTGGACGCCAATAGCCAATGGGCGCAGATCGCGAAGCGCGAAATGGCAAAGCTCAAGAGCGCGGCACTTGTAGTGGCCAAATCCAGCTCAAACCAATCCGGCACCGCCTAGTCCCTTAAGAAGTTCTTATTATCCCAATCGTCATGATAAACTAGCGACACTCTTCAAGGGAAAAGGACTATGAATTTTCGATTACACAATCTGCTCGTGTGTGCCTTAGCATGCACGCTCTCGCTCTTTAGTCAGACCTCGGGCCGCATCTCGGGCACCGTCACCGACCCCTCAGGGTCTTCGATCCCAGGGGCTGCTGTTGAGCTCTTTCTGGCTGGTGGCACGACGCCCGTTATCAAGGCCGAAACTAACGCCAATGGCGACTTCGTCATGGCTGGCGTTCGCCCGGAGACCTATTTTCTGCAAGTCTCCTCCAAAGGTTTTCGTACTTCAATTATCCGCAACCTTAAGGTGGACACCAGTGCCGAGCTCGCGCTGAAGATCATCAAGCTTGAACTCTCGGCGACTGCTGAGACCATCGAAGTCTCGGCGGAATCGGCTGTGGTGCAAACGGCCTCGGCAGAAGTATCGACCACGGTCACGAACGCACAATTGCGCCTGCTACCCTCGCTGAACCGCAGCCCACTGGGCCTGTTGCAGACACAAGCTGGTGTGACGTCGAATGCCCGCACCAACACGACGATCAACGGCCTTCGCCCGTCGTTTTCGAACATCACCCTCGACGGCATCAACATCCAGGACAATTTCATCCGCACCAATACGCTCGACTATCAGCCCAATCTGCTGTTGCTCGACCAGGTGGCGGAAGCGACCCTGGTGACATCGAACTCAAACCCCGCACTGGGTAACGGCGCCGCGCAGATCAACCTCACCACGCCGTCGGGCACAAATCAGTTTCATGGCAGTGCGGTGTGGCTGAACCGGAACAACATCGCCAGCGCGAACACCTGGTTCAACAACCGTAACGGCGTTAAGCGCCCATTCTTGAATCAGAATCAGTTCGGCGGCTCCATTGGGGGCCCGATCAAGAAGGACAAGCTGTTTTTCTACACGAACTACGAAGCGCTGCGGACCCGCCAGCAGGCGAGCGCCACGCGCGCGCTGTTGCGGGCTGACGCACGTCGCGGCATCATGACCTATCGCGATAGCGGTGGGGCACTGCGTCAGGTAAATGTGCTGACTGCAGCTAACCTGACGGCCGATCCGCGCGCCGCACAGATCATTTCGGCGGTTCCCGGGGCGGAAGCCATTAACCGCAGCGACGTTGGGGACGGGCTCAACACCGGCGGCATTACGTTTAACATTCGTAACAACCGCACTCGCGACAACGTGCTCGGCAAGGTCGACTACATCCTTTCGAGCAAGCATGCCTTTGCTGGCACCTATACCTGGAATCGCGACATCCTGGATCGTCCTGACCTGATGAACAATTTCGTCACGACGCCGACGGTTACCAACAGCGGTGCTACGAAGCTGCTTTCGCTCAGCCACCGCTGGAGCCCCAGCGCAACTTTGACGAACGAATTGCGCGGTGGCTACAATCTGGCGCCTGCACCGTTCAACACGAGCGACGATTTTTCCAGCCCGATTATTGCTCCGACGCTGGTGAATAACCCAGTGAACACGTTCCGCCGCCAGGGCCGCAATACCAATACTTACAACCTGCAGAACAACGCCACCTGGTCCAAAGGGCGCCATACGCTGCAGTTCGGCTTCCAGAGTCAGTTCATTCGCGTTGAGTCGTTCAACGACGCGGGCATCACTGCCACTTACGGTATGGGAATCAGCGCCGCCAACCCGATCAACATCAACGCGGCGTTGCCGGGCATCAGCGCGGCCGACCTCGGTACCGCCAATGCTCTGCTTTCGCTGCATGCCGGCCTGATCGCGAATTCGAACTTGACCTTCAACGTGAAGGATCGCCAGAGCGGCTTCCTCCCGAATCAAGCCAATGTTCGCAACTTCACCAACGATAACTATGCGCTTTACTTCCAGGACAAGTGGAAGGCGAGCCGTCGGCTGTCGATCACGGCTGGGTTGCGTTGGGACTACTTCACGCCTGTGGATGAGTCGAATGGCCTTGCGCTGCTTCCCTTGCTGAATGGGCAATCGGCGATCGCGGCCCTACTGAATCCGGTGGGTACGCTGGACTTTGCCGGCAGGGCGGTTGGCCGGAATTGGTACAAGAAGGACTTCAATAACTTCGCACCGAACATCGGCGTCGCCTATGACATCTTTGGCGACGGCAAGACGAGTTTCCGTGCCGGCTACAGCGTGAACTTCGCCAATGACGAGTTCGTCCGCTCCACCGACAACAGCATTGCAACCAACGCCGGCTTGCAACAGGGCGTCACCAACAACAATCTGGTGGCTCGCGCCTCGAGCCTGCCGCCTGTGGCGACCCCCACATTCCGGGTGCCGCGCACCTACGCGGACAACTATGCAGTGAACTCACAGGCAGCTATCGGTATCCCGGACCCCTCGCTGGTCACCCCTTACGTGCAGCAGTGGTCAGCCGGTATTCAACGCGAGATTGCCAAGGGCATCATCGAAGTACGCTACGTAGGGAACCGCGGCACCAAACAGTTCCGTGCGTTCGACTACAATCAGGTACGCATTGATATCCCCGGCTACCGCGAGGATTTCGAGCGCGCCCGCCGCAATGGTGAATTGGCTCGTGCCGCCACCGGGACGTTTAATCCGTTGTTCAATGCATCGATCCCGGGCAGCCAGCCCACGCCGTTCTTCAACTCGCTGCCCAGCCAGGGCTTGCTGGCCAACGCAACCATTCGCGGCATCATCGAGCGTGGCGAATTGGGCGAGTTGGGCAACACGTATCAGATCAATGGGCTGAATGGCGCAGTGAATTTCTACCGCAATCAGAACGCCCTCGGCACGAACATGATGACCAACTACTCCAACGCGAGCTACCACGGTCTTCAAATCGACTACACACGTCGCTATGCACGCGGCTTCTACTTCCAGGCGAACTACGTTTGGTCGAAGAACCTGAGCGACGCCGCTGGCGATGCGCAGGCCCGATTCGAGCCGTTTCTCGACATCAACAATGCTGCCATCGAGTATTCGCGGACTCCGTTTGACCTGCGCCAGCAGTTCAAGTTGAATAGCGCCTGGGACATCCCGATCGGCAAGGGCCATAAGCTCGACGCCGGCAAGTATGGCAACTTCATTGTGGGCGGATGGACGCTCAGCACCTTCGTGACGGTGAACTCGGGCTCGCCATTCAGCCTGACTAGCGGCCGTGGCACACTGAACCGTGCTGGCCGTTCGGGTCTGAATACGGTGAATACCAACCTCACCGTACCGCAGTTGGAATCCCTGATGCGTCTCCGCATCGAGGGTGATGGTCCTTACTACTTTGCGCCTGCGCTGATTGCTTCCGACACGCGGGGCACAGCGCTCGAAGGCCGCACCCCGGCCGCCAACCAGGCATTCTTCAACCCTGGCGTCGGACAGCTTGGCAGCCTCGGCCGCCGAGTGTTTGATGGCCCGATCTTCAAGAACGCCGACATTGCCATCCAGAAGCGGTTTGACGTTCGCGAGAAGCAGTACATGGACTTCCGGGCCGAGATGTTCAACTTCACCAACTCGGTGAGCTTCGACGTCCCCGGCTACGGCATCAATGGAACCAACTTCGGTCGAATCACTGGCACGCAGTCTGGCCGCCGGGTGATGCAGTTCAGTCTGTACTACCGGTTCTAAATCAACCGATTCGAAACAAAAGGCCCCGGCAGATTGCCCGGGGCCATTTTCATTTGGTAGCCTATGATTGATGCGCCCGTAGCTCAGCTGGATAGAGCGTTTGGCTACGAACCAAAAGGCCGGGTGTTCGAATCACTCCGGGCGCACCATCTCCTTCCTCGTATTTTTATAAAATTGGTCGATAATCTTAAAGTGGACTTCCTTGTCCGCAGTTTCGCCTCAAGGCTAATTATTCTGCTCCTGGCCGCGTTGTCGGCCTCGCCAATCTCCAAGGACGAATCGCTGTCCAGCGCTTCGGTCCGCCGCTGGGGATCCGAGATCGGTATGCCCGAAGAGACGCTCACCGCGATTCTGGCAACGCCGGACGGGTATGTCTGGCTCGCATCGAACCATGGGTTGATTCGTTTCGACGTGAGCCGGGCCGAGGTTTACCACTTGGGCAACGCCTTCCGATCCACGGGGACGGGCAGTTGCAGCAGTAATTCCCTGCCGGCGCTGATGCTCGGCGACGGCGGCACGATCTGGGTAGGTTCTGCAAGTGGCTGTATCTTTCGACTAATCCCGGATCGCTTTGGCTCCTTTGCCAACTTTCAGATTCAGGCTTATGCTCCGGGTGATTCGAGCCAGGAGAGCAGCGGCGTACTTGCGATTTGGCCTGTACCGGGCAAGGCGGAAATACGAATCGTACGGCGCAGCCAGATCTCTTCGATGAAGGTTGAGCCGGTCGCAGGCGCTGGCTCCCTGCGTACGAAGGATTTGAAACCCCGACACTCTGCGGAATCAGTGGTGATCCGGGCCCCAGCAGACAAATTCATTCTGCTGGCGGCCATGAACAGCACGGAGCGCTTTTACGCTGTAATGACAGACCGGGTGCTCTACTCTTTTGATGCCCGGTCGAGCGCCTGGAGGCCGCTGGTCACCCTGCAGGGGACCCCACGAAGGATGATCGCCCATCCTGACGGCAGCGTTTGGATCGCAACCAGAAATGGAGTCATGCAATGGGATGGCAAGTCCAGCCGGTTCTTCGGAAAGAAGGATGGTATGACGGACGACGACACCTCGGGTGTGCTCCTGGATCGCGCAGGATGCCTGTGGTTCACTCATGATTCCCGGGTGAGCCGCCGTTGTGGCGAGCGGTTTGAAACCCTCCCGATCGGCGAGCAACAAGAAGAGAAGCCGACTGTGATCGAGGAGGACTCACGCGGCAACGTTTGGCTGGGCGGTCGTTGGGGCAACCTATATCGCATTGGAAGCCCCTTGTTTCGCAGCTACACCAAGAAGGACGGCTTGCCGGAAAGTCATCTGACGGGGGTTGCAACGGATTCAGATGGTTTTGTCTGGGCCAGTATGCGCGGTGAGGGGCTGGTGCGATTTGAAGGGGGCAAGGTCAGCCAAGTGCTGATGGATAAGGCATTGCAGGACGTGCAGGCGATCCATCCCAACCCAGCTGGAGGCATTCTTGCCGCCTCGCCACAAGGGATTTTTGAAGTCAACGCAATTCGCATTCGTCTGCTCCCGATGGCTTCGCCGATCAAATTCAGGAGTCTGCCGGGTTTGTTTTCAGAAGCTACCGACAAGCTGCTTTATTCAAACGTCTCCGCGAGTTTTCGGATCACCCGCAAGATGGACAAGTGGGTAGCTGAAAAGCTGACGGGGCCCGCGCGATTGCGCCAGTGGGCCAAGGGCGCAAATGGTTCGATCTACGCTCTGTCTCAGTATCTAGGGATGTTCCGCCTGGGCCAGAACGGGTATGTGCCGGCCGAAAATGTACCCGCCAGCCGCGCCCGGGGTTGGTATAGCATCGCAGCCGACCACGAAGGGCTGCTATGGGTAGGAACAACCGAGGGGCTGGATCTGTACTCGAGCCAGGAGCGCCGGTTGCTTTCTTCCACTCCCCTGCTGGATACCGATCACATTTTCCATATCGTTGAAGACCGCTACGGAAAAATCTGGTGCTCGACGCGAGACGGGCTCGTGCGTTTCTCGAGAGCACAAGCGCTTGAGGCGATTCGTACCGGCAAAAACACGCTCATGGTGGAGCGCTACGGGGAACAACAAATGCTTCCCACAACCAACTTTGGCCTGGTGACGTCCGCCTCTGGTGCGGCCGACCGACAGGGGCGACTGTGGTTCCCAGGGCTACAAGGCCTTGTCACGATCCAGCCATCGGATCTCGAACGCATTCCTCTTCCGCCTAAGCCGCTCCTTCTCGAAATGCGCAGCGACGGAGTATCGCGTGACCTCAATCTAGAGCAGCGGATCCCTCCCGGCGCGGAAAGAATCGAGTTGTTTTTCCGCACCGTTCGCATGGACCCGCTGGGTGGCGATTTTTGCCGGATGCGGATGATCGGCTTTGATCCGGACTGGATTGCCTGCGCCCCCAGCCGCACTGCGCAGTACACGAACCTCGCCCCTGGGGACTATGAATTCCTGCTGCAGACCTCGAGTCTCGTGGATACCTGGAACGGGCCTGCTCTGCAGTTTCCTTTCCGCATCGAGGCGCACTATCATCAACTGGCTTGGGTCCGTGCGGGAGCTTTGCTAGGGCTACTTGCTTTGGTACTTGGCTTCTTTTGGCGGCGGGAAGTGCTGGCGCGCAGGCGGACACTAGAACTGGAACAGCGAGTGGAAGAGCGAACCCGGAGCCTCGAGCAGGCCACACTTGCGGCACAAGCGGGCAGTAAAGCCAAGATGGAGTTTCTCGCGACGATGAGCCACGAAATCCGTACGCCTATGAATGGCGTTCTGGGTGCGGTGCAGTTGCTCGCGGGATCCGAGCTCGGCGGAGACCAGCAAAAGCTTGTGTCTGTGATCCGCCAATCTGGCGAAGATTTGATCGGCATCGTCGATGACATCTTGAGCCTTTCCAAGGTGGAGGCGGGCAGGCTGACGCTTGAAACTACACCAACACCGGTCGAACCCCTGTGCGAAAACCTGGTGAACCTGTTTCAGCCCAAGGCGCAAGCCAATGGAATTGACTTGCGCTACGAGATCGACGCTAATGTGCCGCCGTCCATTCTGACCGACCCGCAGCGCCTCCGACAGATTCTTCTCAACCTTGTGGGCAATGCAATCAAATTCACCGAGCGAGGTCAGGTTCAACTTCGAGTTACCGCGACCCAGAGCCCGGATCGCATTAGCTTTCATGTCGAAGACACAGGCATTGGCATTGCAGCCGACCGGATTCCGACTCTGTTTGACCCATTTGTACAGGCTGATTCTTCGACAACGCGGCGCTTCGGCGGTACCGGGCTGGGCCTGGCCATTGTCAGCCGCTTTGTTGACGCCATGCGAGGCTCGGTTGAAGTGGATAGCGAGCTCGGCCACGGCTCAAGCTTCAGTGTGCACCTGCCGCTGGAAACTCCAGTCGAGAGTGTTGCGGCACCCGAGCCAGTCGCACCCCGGAAGGAAGCGCCGACCGGGCTAACGGTTCTGCTGGCCGAAGACAACGCCGTAAATCAGATGGTGTTTCAGCGAATGTTGTTGCGGCTCGGTTGCGAGGTTTTAACCGTCAGCAATGGCAGTGAAGCGATTGCATTGGCCCAATCTCGCCACGTCGATCTAGTTCTCATGGATTGCCAGATGCCAGTGCTTGATGGCTTGTCGGCCACGCGAAAACTGCGGGCTCTTGGTGGTGACTTTGGGAAATTACCGATCATCGCCATCACCGCCAGCGCCATGGCGGAAGATCGCGAGCAATGTATGGCGGCGGGGATGAATGACTTTCTGAGCAAACCGCTGATTTTGGCCGCACTTGAAGAGAAGCTCGCCCAATGGGGGCATGCTTGATATCCTTACTGGTTCATGCCCACTTCAAGAGATATCTCCGCTGACAAGTTCGTTTTTGGTTGCCATCGCTTCGGCTTTGGCCCTGCTCCGGGCGGTGGCCAAGTGGATGTCGAACGCCACGTGATGCCGCTCGTCAAAACAGCATGGGAACAGGGGATTCGAGCCTTTGATTCCGCCACGCTGTATCGCGCCACATTGCAGCTGGGCCGCGCTCTTGATGCGCTGGGAATCCATCCCAACGAGATCCGGTTTCAAACCAAGTGCCTGCGGTATCTTGGCCTCGCCGTCGGCGACGCCAAGGAACATCAACCGGAAGCACTGCTGCAAGGCATCCCCGCCCGATACCATGGCCTCACTGACCGCTGGGACGGCTCCTATAAAGGCGTCGAACAACAGGTCTGCCGAGAACGCATCGAGTACGGGGGCGACCTGCTGCACGGCGTAGCGCTGCATGATCCGCCAGACATGGAAAAGCAGGTGGGGCTCAACTGGGCCACCGACATCCACCCTGCGGTGGAATTCCTCAAGACGGCCAAGCAATCTGGCTTTGTGGGTCGTATTGGCCTTGGCATCAAGGAACCCGAGTTCGTCCATCGCTTTATTGCGGAAGAGCCCGGTGCGCTGGATTACGCTGGCCTTACGTTCTGCCCCTCGATCCTCCGGCCACTGCTCAAAATCATTGCCGCTGGCGAAGCCCAGGGCTTTGAAGTGACGCTTATGGGCATCAACTATGGCCAGGCCTTCACGCTTACCGAAGACCCGCTGACTGCGCCGCCCTTCCTCTACAACTACGAAGTAGCGACCCAGGCCGAGCGCGAGCTGATGTCGCGCTACTTCCGCATCTGCGGATCGACGCCGCTGCTGCATCTGTCGGCCGCTGTTGCCGGCTTACTGGTCACGCACTTCCCCAAGGTGATGACGCAGATCGTGACCTCCACGATGACACCGAGCCGACTGGTTGAAACCATGAAGCTGGTGCGCGAAGCCCAGGTGCCAGCCCCGGTCTGGGCCGAGCTAAAAGCCGCCGAGTTGATTCCACGCGAATTCCCCACCACTTAGGCGAGCGTGGTTCTCGAAAGCCATCATTACCTTTATCGCCTCCGTGCGGCTTGCATCCTGGAGCCGCACTGGAACCGACATCATCTCGCTGCGCTCGACCGCATTATGGCGATCGCGGCGCAAGTAGACAACATCGAGGAGTTCGTCGAGCAGACCCACCAGCTGCGTGATCTGACTGCGGCTAACACTCTCGATCGGGCTGCCAACCTCGACAGAATCGCGGTGCTTCATGACGATCCCTGGTTTGGACTGCAGTCCACGTCGGCTGCAGTGGGTGCCGCGATTCACCTGCTGTTCTCGAGTCTGCTCAACCTGCATGCATTCCCCTCCGAACGGGAAGAACTCACTGCAACCATCCATCTGGCCTTCAGGCAGCTTCGTTCGCTCGATCCCGATTTTGAGCCCGGCAAGTGGCTTGGCTTGCCTCGGTACCGGGGACGGTTGCCTTGGGATAAGGTGCGCTTGAGCGATTGGCTACAACCCCTTTGGCCGCATTACCCGAATACCGCTGACGCTCTGCCCAGAAGGGATACGCCGGAGCAAAGCCATCTCTTCGCCTACAACGGTGTCTGGCCAGATGCGCCCCCACTCGAGCTCGCAGTGATCGAGCCTGTTTTTCGTGATCAAACCCGCTGGCCTGACGATATCCTTCACGCTCACGACCTCGAAACCCGGGCATTACTGCGTGCGGCGAAATCGCCGATGGGCCTCGAGGCAACATCAGTGGAACGGTGTCTGTCCCGCTCCATCCTTGCGTGTCACAATCGTCTGCAGCTCACGACGCTGCTGGCTCCCTTCCGTGCTGCCATCGCGGGCTTCCCGATCGCACCCGCGCTCGAGGTGACTGGCCTCACCGCGAGCCAAATCCTTGCTCACCCTCGCGTGCAATTCTTCTTCGAGCACAATCTCAAGCCGAACCTCGGCACAACTCTTGATGGCTTTGGTGCCCAGGACGGCGAGGCTGGTTTCGATCTGCTGATGCTCGCGCAGGCCCAGCCCGATTTCGACTTCTCGCGCTGCCTCGCCAGCGAATCGTGATACCTTCATCGAAGGAGAATTCGACTGCGATGGCGTCTCACACCATTGACCTACAAAATTCGCGAACGATCACTGTCACCCCTGCCGATGGTCACGACCTGATCGAAATTCACGGCAACGGTGGCCAGTTGGAGCTTCGCGTGAAATTGACTCCCGAAGGCCCGATCCTGCAGATGGAGAGCATCCGTCTCAACCTGAAATCGAGCGAAGTCGTTAGCGTCGAGTGCAAGACTTTTGAAGTGCGCGCTTCGGAGGGCGTTGATGTTCACTCCGATGGCGGCATGCAACTGAGCGGCCAGGCCGATGTCCGCGTCAACGCGAACGGCGACGTCATCGTCACCGGCGAGAAAATCTTCCTAAACTAATATGCCGCCCGCCGCCCGCATGACCGATAACGCGATGCATGACTGGCCCCACTGTCATGCACCCATCCATCCGCCGTCTCCCACACCTACGCCTCTGCCGCATCCGCCGATCCCGATCCCAATCATGACGGCTACCGTCCCGACGGTAATTATCAACGGTCTGCCAGCCGCGGTTGTGACAAGCCAAACGATTCCCTGCGCCATGCCCGGTTGCGTCCCTGGTGGACCTGGCATCGTCACTGTAGGCTCGTCATCGGTGATGACCGGTGGCTTTCCCGCAGCGCGTTTGGGCGATATGGTGACTTTCGCCACCTGTGTTGGGCCCATCCCTTGCACATCCGGCAAGATCATCCCGCCCTGCTCGAAAGATGTCATCATCGGCGGTTAAGCGCTCTTGCTCATTGCTCACTTCGCCCGCCTGAAGCCCGTCTGCCCGGTTTGCCGTGTCACGCACTCCGTGGAGAGCCCCCTGCGTATCGGCGCTGTCGGCAAGCAACTTGGCAACGAAATCCTCGAAGGCAGCCTGATTTGTTCAAACCCACGCTGCCAGCGCGAGTACCCCATCCTCGACGGCATCCCGATTGTACTCGCCGATCCTGCCTCCTGGTTCAATCAGCAGATCCTGGGCATTCTGAAGCGCGAGGATCTTTCGCCCTTCATGCAGTCCCTGCTCGGGGATCTTTCTGGAGCCTCATCGCCTTTAGACCGTGATCGAGGCAACAACGCGATCTACGCTGATGCCCACTGGAATCCGACAGCCCCGGCGTTTCTGGATTTCTTCGACCGCGCGGCCGGGCTGCTGCCTTCCTTGTCGTCAGGCCCCTCGCTTGATATCGGCTGCTCGGTCGGTCGTGGCACCCTCGAGCTGGCCCGTCGCACTCAGGATTTGACCGTTGGCCTCGATCTAAACTTTTCCATGCTGCGGCTCGCGCAGCGCATCCGGCTCACTGGACAAGCGGATTACGAGCGCCGTCGTGTGGGCCTGGTCTTCGACTCTGTCTCATGTACCGTTGCCGACTACCCCACCGAGAACGTTAGCTTCTGGTGCGCCGACATTTCGATCCTGCCCTTTCCCAACGCGACATTCCGCAACATGACCGCCCTCAATATGCTCGACTGCGCTCCCTCGCCGCTCGGCCTATTGCTGGAGATGTCCCGCACGCTGGCCCCTGGCCACTACGCCTTGCTTACAACGCCCTTTGATTGGGCTGTTGGTGCCTCGCAACCGGCTGACTGGATTGGCGGCCACTCCCAGCGCTCCTCGCCCCATCAGGGTTCCTCCGTCGAAGAGTTGCCTCGCTTCCTCGCCCACGCTGGCCTTGAGGTCGCAAGCGAAGCCAAAGACATACCCTGGCGGCTACGACTTCATGAGCGTTCGGTCACTGAATACAGCGTCCATGCCGTCGCGGTCCGTCACCAGTCTTAACCATTGCGGGCCACAACATAGGCGTGCTCGACGGCAGGCACAGAATACCAGCCGCTGCGCGCTCGTTCCTGCCGCGCCCGCAATTCGGTGAACTGGTCATACACAGTGTCGATGTCGGCTTGCGTTAAATCCGGCAATTGCAGTATCGACTGGCGATGGTTCGCCGGTCGCATCAGATAGTCTTCCGGCAGGTATCCTTTTTCGCGGCACAGCGTAAAGAGATGCGTCCCCGGATAGGGATAGAACACGAAGAAGCCAAAGTCGAAGCTGTCGAGTTCTTCCGCGAGAGCATAGGTTTCGTCCAGCTCGGCCCGCGTTTCGCCCGGCAGCCCCAGCATGTAGTTGGCGATCGTAAAGATGCCCGCTTGTCGCGTCCATTGAAATACGTCGCGAAACCGCTGGTTCGTCACAGGCCGCTTCATCACCTCGCGACGCACGCGCTCGCTGCCGCTCTCAACGCCATAAGTGATCTGCTTGCACCCGGCCTCTGCCAACATCTCGAGCATCGGCTGGTTCACCGTTTCCACTCTGGCATGCAAACAAAACGGCACCGCGAACTCCTCTTTGTACCGGCGGCAGAATTCCTTCACCCACGGGTGATGGATGGTAAACGTGTCGTCGAGAAAAATCACATAGCTCAGCCGCCCAGCCTCACGCAGGCCTCGCAACTCTTCAAAGACATTCTCGTGGGATCGCCGCCGCCCATACTCGCCGGTGCCTTCGTAGAGTTCGTTGAACATCCGGGCACCGCAATACGTGCAGGGGAAGGGGCAGCCTCTTTGCGTCGAAACCTGCACGGTGCCGATTGGTTCCTCCAGCAGATCGCGCGCGGCGAACGGCAAGCGGTCAATCGGCTCGACTGGCTTGCGTAATACGGGCCGGAACCCGCCCTTCACCCAGATATTGGCGATCCCATGCGGCGAGCGACTCGCCTCGAGTGCAGCCACCAGATCCACCATGGCCTCCTCGCATTCGCCCAACCCAGCGAAATCGAAGCCTGGCGCAGCCAGAACCGCTTCTGGCGAGAATGTGGCGTGCAATCCCCCCGCCACCACAGGTACATCGAGGTGCTGGCGGATCACTCCCACCAGATGCCGGGCTCGCAGCCACTGGCGTGTAGTCATTGAGACACCGATCAACCCCGGCTGAGCTTGGCGCAAAGCCTCTACAACGTCGGCGTCGCTCATCTTGAGAGTGGCCCGCACGAGCACCGCTTCATGACCGTGCCGCCGCAATTCAGCCCCTAGAAATGCGGCACCGAGCGAGGCCATGGCCCACTGGCTTTCCGTATCGACTTCAAGAAACACTACCCGCATAGGCAAGAGGCTATCACGGCAGAGAATGCACTAAGACTGCCCAGTTGGATCAGAATGCTTTTTGGTTAGGGGAGAAAACTTTGGAGGGTGGATTGGTGGACCTGAAGGGATTCGAACCCTTGACCTCTTCCATGCCATGGAAGCGCGCTCCCAACTGCGCCACAGGCCCACTTGAAGACCAACTCTTTCAATCATACACCAGGTGAGGCGCTAGTCCAACACAACAGCGCCACTACCCTTGATCTGGTAGCGCGTTACGGGGCCTGTCACTGACTTCGGATCGAACTTCCGACCCATTTCATCGGCCTCATGCTTGGCTTCGGCGATGGCACGTTCCTTGCTCAATTCCAGCTTCATGAGAGTCCCCTCGGCAATGGCAATCTTGCCAGCGCCATTCTTTGGAAACTCGATCTCGCCATCGTTGACCTTGATGCGGATCATCTTGCCGCTGGCGGAATCCACCAGATTCATCCAGCAGCCCATCATTTGGCAAACTTCGGTGATCTTGCCCTTGACAGCGACGGTCTTGCTCAGAAACTTGTCGGGCTCTGCATAAATTTTCTCTACGCTCACGGGCTCTTTCACCGTCAACGGCTTGCCCAGCTTCACTTCAGCAGCAGCCATGAGGCTTGCGCCCAATCCCAGAATCGTCAAAATGCGCTTCATTGCAAAATCTCCTATCGCCTCGGCCTTGAGCTCGTCTCTTTGGCTAGTCTTACCTTTGCGCCTTCGAGCTTCGAACGCACCTTGGCTACTTCTTTTTCGTCCTTGTCGCTGGGCGCTGTCGCAGCCCATTCCGAGAGGCTGCGCTCCCAGGAGCTAATCGCTTCCTTCAATTTACCCTGTTTGAACAGTACATCTCCAAGATGGTCATGCACTGTCGGGTCCTTGCTGGTTTTCTCAAGGGCCTGCTGCAAATACTTGGCCGCTTCATCGAGCTTGTCGAGCCGGTAGTAGGCCCAACCCAGGCTGTCCAGATAGGCGCCATTGCCCGGGTCTTGTTCGAGAGCCTTCTGGATCATGGCGAGCCCTTCTGAAACGCGTTCATTGCGGTCTACCAACATGTAGCCCAGATAATTCAGTGCTCCGGCGTTGTTGGGGTCGGCCTTGAGCACCTTTTGAAACTCAGCCTCGGCACCGGCAAAATTCTTCTGCTTCTCGAGCATCGCGCCGCGCATGAAGTAGATTGCTTCTTTTTCTTCAGGGGTTGAAGAGAGCTTTTCGGCCTGATCGAGAGACTTGCCCATTTCGCCGTAGTTCTTGCCCTTCTCCCACACGGAAGCAATCGCCATATGGATTTCGCGATCTTCCTTGCCGTCGAGCAGCTTGGAGATTGTTTCAACACCCTGAGCAGCCTTGCCCATTTCGCCTTGCAGGATTCCCTTGATGCGCACCAGTCGGCGGTCTGAAGGGTTCTTCTTCAAAAACTCGTCGGCGGCGGCTTCAGCCTTTACGAAATCCTTGGCCTGATGATGTGTCTCTACAATCTGCGCTTGCATGTTGGAAGCCGCAGCAGGTTCGAGGTTCATCGCTTCTTCAAATGTCTTCAACGAATCAGCGAACTGCTCATAGTTGCGTTGCATGATGCCCAATCGCTCAAGCAGCATCACTCGTGTCTGTTTCTCTTGGGGCAGATAGCTGCGCCGTTCCGTCGCCGCGACCATCTCTTTCATCAGCGCCACGGCTTCGTTGGTCTTGCCTTCGGTCTCTAGCAGGACCACGTCATTGAAGCGGATATCCAGGTTTGTGTTGTCGAGCTCGCGCGCCTTGCGGGCAAACTCTTTCGCCTTGTCGAGGTTTTTCTTCTGACGGTAAATCTGCGACAGCCGCAACACGCTGCCCAAGTCCTTTGGTTCGTCCTCAACCAGTTCTTCATACACGCGGATCGCTTCATCGAGCTGATCGCCCATGACGAGATTGTTTGCGAGCTGCCGCTTGAATTCCGGGTTGCCGCCACTCATATCCAGTGCCTTCTGCCAGGCCTTGGCCGCGTTGCGGTAATCCTTCAACTGCTCATACATGTCGGCGAGCTGCGCCAGAGCGCGCGGATTGGGATTCTTCGCGCCTGCTTTTTCAAGCATTGCCGCGGCACCGGCGACGTCGCCCGATTCCGCTGCGGACATGGCAAGGCCGGTGAGCGCGTCTTCGTTTTCCGGGTCTAATGCCAGAACTTTCTTATAAGCCTTCTCGCTACCGTCGTTGTCCTGCGCTACTTTGCTCAGCCGGCCCAGCATCACCCAGGCATCCACGTCAGACGGCTCGACATCAGCGATCTTCTGGTATTGATCGAGTGCCTTGCGCACCATATCTTCTCGAATCCGGTTTGCCTGTGGATCCCCTATCAGTCGCGCGTAAATGCGGCCCAGAATCCGCCGTGCGCTCAAGTCGTTCGGGTTTACCTTCAAGGCGGCTTCTGATTCTGTCACCGCACGATTTCCCAAGCCAGCCTGAACATAGAGGTCGCTCAACTCGGTGCTCATAAAGCCGGCTTTCGGATCGGCCTTGATCGCATTCTTGTAATACTCAATTGCCGGGTTCAGGTACTCGCTTTTGTTCCCTGAAGACGCAGCCAGGTCGGCGAAGATATGGGCCATCGAATAATTGAAATACGCCGCACCCTTGTCGGGTTTTGGGGCCGGCTGCTGCGCCCAGATCGCATTAGTGCAAAATACGACTAGGCTCAATGCCAACAAATTCTTTACTAACTTCTGCATTTGGATGGTCCTTCGCTGGAGGCGCTCCCCGATTTGTCTAACAGTATATCTCCGCTCGTAGTTCTGGTCGGCCCCACCGCGAGCGGTAAATCCGCCCTCGGACTCCACTTGGCGCAAAAATTTGAGGGCGAAATCGTCAACGGCGACTCGCTGCAAATCTATCGCGGAATGGACATTGGCACGGCTAAACCGACTTTGGCGGAACGACAAACGGTGCCTCACTATTTGTTTGACGTGCGAGACCCCAATCAGGTTTTTACTGCCGGAGAATACTCTCGTATCGCCAGGCCGGTCCTCCATGAAATCGCTTCGCGTCATCATCTTCCTATCGTCATCGGCGGTGCGGGCTTTTATCTGAAAGCGCTCCTTGAGGGGCTCTTTCCAGGTCCCCAACGGGTCGACGCTCTGCGGGAACGCCTGCAGACGCTCGAACAGCGCCGTGCGGGTTCGCTGCACCGGATTCTCTCTTGCTGGGATGACGCCAGCGCGTTACGGATTCATTCGAGTGACGTGAACAAGCTGATCCGGGCGCTGGAAATCATCATTGCCGAACGCCAACCGCTTGTCGAAGCTCATCGCCGCGAGCGAAATCGTCTTGAAGGCTTCACCGTATTGAAACTCGGTATTCATCCAGAGCGCGCCTTACTCCGGGGGCGTATCGAGCAAAGAACCCGCAAGATGTTTGAAACAGGATTGCTCGACGAGGTTGCAGCTCTACGAGCCCAGGGCTATGGACCCGAGGCTAAAGCGATGGAATCTGTTGGGTACCGGCAGGCTCAGGCTCATCTCGACCAGCAAATGACGCTCGACGAAGCCATTTCGAACACAACCATTCGTACAAGCCAATACGCCAAACGCCAAATGACCTGGTTTCGCCGTGATCCTGAGGTTTTGTGGCTCAAAGGATTTGGCGACGATCCCGCCGTTCAAGCCCTCGCCGAATCCCACTTAAACAATTTCCTTCTCAAGTTCATCAATTTTTCTTCTCACTGATGGAACGAATTCATCAGAGAACCGTACATTCAGTTGTGAGAGGCGAGATACAGCAAAAACAAGGCTCATCCGACCTTCACTATGACCTGGGGACAAATCAGATTTAAAGAACTATAAAACAATGACCAAGAAATTTATGCTCACTTTCGCTGCTGCCGCACTCATGGTGGCAAGCGCTGCTGAAAAACACAACATCACCCTCCTCCAGCCCTCCGTAATCAACGGCACCGAGCTGACTCCGGGTGATTATCGCCTCGAGCTCGATGGCGACAAGCTTGTCATCTCCAAGGGCAAGCAGAAGGTTGAGTCGACCTTCAAGACCGAACAGGCCGATTCCAAGTACAGCTCGACCTCCGTCCGTTATGCCAACGCCGACGGCAAAATGAAGCTGCAGGAAATCCGCCTCGGTGGCACCAATCGCAAGATTGTTGTCGCTGGCACTCAGACTGGTATGTAAGCACGGATTCTTCTCCTCCTGAGATGTGGGCCAATATGTCCGTTTTGTTACGCTGTTAACAATGCGCCGCATATCGGCCCTCGTATTTTTGACGGCCGCATTCTCCTTCTCCGCTCTGGCCGAAACCTGGTTGGTGATCCCCTTCGCCAATCAGACCTCCAAGCCAACCCTTGACTGGATCGGTGAATCCATCGCCGAGTCTATCTCTGAATCTCTCGTTCGCCGGAACTTCATCCTGATCGACCGCGAGCAACGCAAGGAAGCGGAAACCCGCCTAGCTCTGCGCGCCAATACGCCCTGGACACGTGGCACAATGCTCAAGATCGCCGAGGTTCTTGATGCCGATCATCTCGTCTTTGGCATTTACGATCTTGCCGCTTCCAGCGAGACAACTTCCCTCGGAACCCTCAAGCTCAACGCCGAAGTGATCAATGTGCGTGATCTCAATCGTGAAGGGAAGTTCGAAGACCGGTCCTCGCTCGAGGATCTCGCCTCGCTACAATCCCGTCTGGCCAACCGGATAGCGAAGACTCAACCTGCGGGCAATGCTGGCGTCCGCCTCGATGCTCTCGAAAACTACGTTCGCGGCCTGCTCGCCTCAACCCCCGAGGCCCAGGAACGTTTCTTCCAGCAATCCCTCAAACTTGAGCCCCGATATAGCCAGGCCTCGTTCCAATATGGCCGCCTCCTGTTGAATCGCGGAAACAACCCCAGCGCGGCCCTGCAATTGGACAAAGTTCAACCAGAGGACCCTCACTATCTCGAGGCAAATTTTCTTCTTGGCCTGGCCCGATTCCGGCTGAAGGAATTCAAAGGGGCCGAAGCCGCCTTCGCTCGGGTGAACCGGGAAGTTCCATTGGGCGAAGTGCTCAACAATCTCGGTGTGACGCAACTTCGACTGGTGATGCCGGAGGCAGTTGAGACTTTGCGCCAAGCTCTCGAAGGCGACAGCAAGGATCCGATTTATCACTTCAACTTCGGCTTGGCCCTGCTTCTGCGTGGCGCATTCGCTGAAGCGGCCGATCAATTTCGTGCGGCTCTCGAAAGCAACCCGGACGACCAGGACGCGACAAAGCTCTTGGGCCGCTGTCTGCGCCCAAAATCTGGCATTCCGCCGCGTGAAGATCTCTACGGCAGCGAGCGGCTGAAGCTCGAATATGAAGAATCAGCCTGGCGACAATTGAAAGCCCTCACTGCCCCTACAAAAAAATGAGCCGGCCCAAAGGCCGGCTCGAGGGCTACTCTGTTCTGCTTTTGATTAGTAACGATAGTGATCCGACTTGTACGGACCTTCCACCGGCACACCGATATAGTCGGCCTGTTGCTTCGTCAAAGTCGTCAGCTTGACACCGATCTTTTCCAGGTGCAAGCGTGCCACTTCTTCATCGAGATACTTCGGCAGAATGTAAACACCCACCTTGTACTCGTCCTTCTTCTTCCAGAGATCGATCTGGGCCAGCGTCTGGTTGGCGAAGCTGTTCGACATCACGAAGCTCGGGTGGCCCGTTGCGCAACCCAGATTCACCAGGCGGCCTTCGGCCAGCATGTAGATGCTGTTGCCAGTAGCAAACGTGTACTTGTCCACCTGCGGCTTGATGTTCAGCCGCGTTACAGTCTTGTCTTCGTTCAACTTGTCCACCTGGATTTCGTTGTCGAAGTGACCGATGTTGCAAACGATGGCCTGATCCTTCATGTGCCGCATGTGCTCCATCGTGATCACGTCGACGTTGCCGGTGGTGGTGACATAGATGTCACCGAGACCCAGCGTCTCTTCGATCGTCGTCACCTGGAAGCCTTCCATCGCGGCCTGCAGCGCATTGATCGGGTCGATTTCGGTCACGATCACGCGTGAGCCCATCCCGCGCAGCGAATGCGCAGAACCCTTACCCACGTCGCCATAACCGCAAACCACAGCAACTTTGCCAGCCAACATTACATCGGTGGCGCGCTTGATGCCGTCAGCAAGGCTCTCGCGGCAACCATACAGGTTGTCGAACTTAGACTTCGTCACCGAGTCGTTGACGTTGATTGCAGGAACCAACAGCTTGTCATCCTGCAACATCTTGTAGAGGCGGTGAACGCCGGTCGTCGTCTCTTCGCTGACGCCGCGCCATTCCTTCACGATCGGAGCCCAGAAATTCTTGTCTTCGGCATGGACCCTCTTGAGCAGGTCTTTGATCACCTTCTCTTCATGCGAACCGGAAGGGGTGTTGACCCAATCCGAACCGTTTTCCAATTCATAGCCCTTGTGGATCAAGAGCGTCACATCGCCGCCGTCATCGACCACCAACTGCGGGCCCAAACCCTTGCCATGGTTGATTGCCATCAACGTGCAATCCCAATACTCTTCTAGCGTCTCGCCCTTCCAGGCGAACACCGGTACACCGGCGGCGGCGATTGCCGCGGCGGCGTGATCCTGCGTCGAGAAGATGTTGCAGCTTGCCCAGCGCACATCCGCGCCGAGGTCGACCATCGTCTCAATCAGTACTGCCGTCTGAATCGTCATGTGCAGCGAACCGGTAATCCGAACCCCGGCCAGCGGCTTTTCTTTAGCGTATTTCTTGCGAATCGACATCAAGCCCGGCATTTCGTGCTCGGCGATGTTGATCTCTTTGCGTCCAAACTCGGCGAGGCCGAGGTCAGCGACCTTGTATTCGGTCGCAATTTTCGTTGCGGTTACAGACATACCCGTAGCATAGCACATAAATTTTGTACTCATCATGATTTATTGATACACTCCCTGAAGTGGCCTCACTCCTCAAAAGCCTAAAGCTCCTGGGCGACGAATCCCGCCTTCGCATTCTGCGCCTGCTCATGCAGGAAGAGCTCAGCGTCGCCGAGCTCCAGGAGATCTTGGGCATGGGCCAGTCGCGCATCTCGATGTCTCTTGCCCAGCTCAAGCAGGCCGGCCTCGTTGATTTGCGCAAAAGCGGACAGAAGCACCTCTACCGCTATACGGGCGATGCTACCGTCACAAACCTCATCGAACAATCGACCGAGGAAATCCCTGAATCGAGCGAAGACGACAGTGGCCTCAAGCTCACTCTGAAGAAACGCAAAGACCGCGTCCGCGCCTACTTCGACGAGCTCGCTGGACGCTTTGGCCGTCATTATGTTCCAGGTCGCTCCTGGAAGGCGCTTGCTGAGTTGCTGCTGAAGCTTCTCCCGCCGATGACCATCGTCGATATCGGAGCCGGCGAAGGCTCGCTGTCGATGTTGCTGGCCCAATCCGCCGAGCGAGTAATCGCCGTTGACAACTCAGAGCAGATGGTCGCCTATGGCCGCGACGCCGCATTTAAGGCCGGGATTCGCAATCTCGAATACCGCCTGGGTGACCTCGAAGAGCTCCCGCTTGAAGACGCCTCTGTCGATCTGGCCCTTTTCAGCCAAAGCCTTCATCATGCGATTCATCCGCAGAATGCACTCAAAGAGGCCCATCGCGTTTTGAAGCCCGGCGGCAAGCTGTTCATCCTCGACCTCAACCGCCATAACTTTGAAGAAGCTCGTGAACTCTATGCCGATCTCTGGCTGGGCTTCTCACAAGTGGAACTCTCCGACATGATGCGCAAGGCGAAGTTCCGCGCTCAGGACATCGCCGTCGTCCATCGCGAAGAAGAATCTCCTTATTTTGAGACCGTGCTCGCAATAGCGGATAAGCTGTAACCGTGACCACGCCCGTCTATCAGCAACTGAACGAAGCTCTCCGTGACCTCATCCGAGATGGCACCTTCAAGGAAGGCGCCAAGTTTCTGACAGAGCGGCAGATCGCCGAACGTTTCAAGGTCAGCCGTATCACCGCCAACAAAGCGCTCGCCAGTCTTGTTAGCGAGCAGCGTCTTGAATTTCACAAAGGTGTGGGCACTTTCGTTCGTAAGGGCACTCTCGACTACAACCTACGCAGCCTCACCAGCTTTACCGCTATGGCGCAGGCCGTGGGCCTAAAGCCCGCGACCCAGATTCTGCACTTTGAAACCCTCAACGAGGGGATCCCCGAGCTGAACCACCAGCCCGTTTATTACGTCGAACGCCTGCGCCTGGCTGACAACCAACCCGTCATCCTTGAGCGTCGCTACTTCCTGGCCGAACTCTGTTCCGGCCTGAGATCTAACGAACTCGCTGGTTCCATTTACGACTTATGGCGGGATCGGTATTTTCTCCACATCGCAGGTGCCGAGCAAACGATCCGGGCGATCCTGATCGACCCCAACGACGCGAAGCTGCTTCAAACCCAACCGAACACCGCTGGCCTGCTCAATACCTCGATCGGCTTTCTGGAAGGCCCCAAGCCCTTCTGGTTCGAGAAGACACTTTACCGAGGCGACACCTACGAGTTCTGTAACCGCCTCGGCTACATTGAATCGACCGTTGGCCGGCTAATTCCGCCCGCTCATTAGATTTTTTGGCAGAAAATCCATGCGGCTGCTAGCTTGACCCTATGGCTTTATATGTTTTTCTTATTAGATTCGTTCTTTAAATAACGATAAATCATTCTCTCTACGCTCAGGGTCTCACTGAGACTGTCGTGACAGGCATTGTCTATGACACTCAAAACAAGCCGGTTCCTAACGCCATCCTGAAAGTCACCGACGGCCTCGGCCGAGTAAAGCAGACGGCCGCTTCGAATCCCGAAGGCAAATACACCATTAAGGTTCTCGGCGCCGGCTCCTTCGCCCTGGTTGCCGAAGTTATCGGTTTTGATCCGGTCACCACGGGCATGATTGAGATGAAGGGCAACACCTTGAGTCTCGATCTGAAACTTGGTTCTCTAAGCAGAGCTGAAGCCGTGCTCACAATCAACGAACGAGTCATCGAACCCACAGTCGATCAACGCAATGCTGCCGTGTTTAACAAAACACTTTTCACTCGCGACGATCAGATCCTCCAAACGCTGGGTGCGGGCCTGAACTTTGGCCAGCATGCTGGGGGCGGCAAGTCGCTTGAGGTTCGCCGCTTCGGCTACAACCTGGATCATGGTGGCACCGGCGGCGGCCTGCGCATGAACCTCGATGACCTTATCGTCAATCAAGTTTCAGGCGGCCACGCCCATGGCTATCTTGGAGCACATAAGGGTCTGAGCCCTGAGCTCGTCGAGAGTGTGAACCTCGTCAATGGACCCTTTAACGCTGGCTACGGGGAATTCAGCGGTCTCGGCGTCGTCAACATCAAGACCCGCGAAGAGATGCCCGATCGCCTCACCGGCCGCGTACAACTCGGCCAGTTCAATACCCGTCGCATTTTTGCCGCATATAGCCCCAACTCCAAGAACACTCGCATGCTCATCGCCAATGAGTACAGCTACTCAGACGGTCCTTACGAGCAACCTCTCAACTACACTCGAAACAACTTTACCGCCGCATTGTTCCATACGGTTCGCCCAGGCGAGAACTTTGGTTTTCGCCTGCTGGGGGCTTACAACGACTTCATCAGCGCTGGCCAGCTTCCACTCGATCAAATCGAAGCCGGTAAACTCAACCTCTTCGGCTTCGTCGATCCGACCGACGGTGGCATTTCCACATCCGGCACCGTCACGGGCTACTACGGCAAGGAACGCGCGAATGGCGACCGCTTCTATGTCAACGGCATGGTCAACCGGGTTCTATTCGATCTGTTTTCCAACTTCACGTTTTTCCTGAACAACCCCGAGGACGGCGATGGCTTCGGCCAGCATGACTCCCGCCTCCAGCAAGCCCTCAATGCTTCTTACAATAAGCCCCACCAGGTGCTCGGCGGACTTGGCAACTTCACTGGCGGCTTCAACTACCTGGGCAATTAACTCAATCTTGGCCTCTTCAATCGTATTGGCCGCGTGCCCACCGACCAGGTTACCTCCGCCAACGTTCGCATCGACAACCCTGGCTATTACATGCAGGAGAACCCGACTCTGGCCAAGGGGAAAGTCCAACTCGGCGGTGGTCTCCGCTATGACGATTACAGCTTCCAGGCGATCAATCGCCTCGATCCGAGCGACCGCCAGAACACCCGTGGCGGCCTGTGGCAACCCAAGGCCAGCTTTGCTTTTACACCCTGGCTCGGCAAGCCTCTCACGTTTCACGCCAACTATGGCCGAACTGTTACCAGCACAGGCGCCCGCGCCTTCCCGGTAGATCGCAACAGCCCCATCGTCGCTAGTACCGACTTTTTCTCGGTCGGCACTTCACGCAACAAAGGCCGCTTTTCCGTCGCGACGAATTTCTTCCACATCAAGCGTTCGAATGAAATGGTCTATGTCGCCGACGACGGCTCCAACGAACTTGTTGGCCCCTCACGCGGCTATGGCTTCGAGGTCAAGACTTCAACACAGCTCACACGGTTCCTGTCGATCAACGCCAGCATCACCAAAGTTCTAAACTCCTACTACGTCGACACGGAACCCCGCGTCTACGTTGACCGCGCTCCCCGCTTCGTGGCCTACACCGGAATTACCCTAAGCGAGTGGCACGGTTGGTCGGGCTCCATCCGGTTTCGCGCTATCAACCGATTCCTCGTCAACGGCGAAGGCGAATTCCCACGACGCGCCCCCGGCCACAGCGTCACCGATTTCAGCATGTCCCGCCACCTTACACGCAGCATCGACCTGAATTTCTCCATCGACAACATCTTCGAGCGCACCTACTTTGAAACCGTCGACAGCTACACGTCGGCTCTACGCGGCCAAGACCCCATGGAGCGCTTTCACGTTACGCCTTGGCTATCCAATCACCTTTGTCGGCGGACTCACGTTCCGTCTTTTCAACAAGGGGTTAAGTATTAAGAGTTCTGCAAAAAGGAAATGGGTCATGCTAAACCTTTCACAAATCCGTTAGCGGCGGAGAAAGAGGAAAGGCAGATGACCCGAAAGCAGAATAGCGCAAAAGCGGACTGG
>Ga0194130_10000814_pt1 | contig 54882 bp, 33 predicted proteins | sample TA2KigsurfametaG_FD_160084 | JGI IMG/M metagenome (GOLD analysis project Ga0194130, IMG submission 160084) | Freshwater microbial communities from Lake Tanganyika, Tanzania - TA2015050 Kigoma 12 surface | ecosystem: Environmental > Aquatic > Freshwater > Lake | place: Tanzania: Lake Tanganyika...
TTACCACCATTTTTTGCTTTCTTAGCAGTAGCATTACCCTGATTCTGTTTGGAGTTCTTTTGACCTCCAGGAGAACCTTTCTTCCCCTTGTTTGGTGACTTAGACATCAGCAGTTCCACGCACGTAACGACATATTTATGCGAGAATCTGGATCTCTTGCAGTTTTCTCGGAGGTTAGCTTTTCTTTCATGCCTTTCATTCTGGCACAAAATGACGCCCTGCGGGGATTTCCAACCTCTTTTGAAGGTGCCTTGAGATTAGATCCAGGATTTGCTCTTTCGTAAGATTTACGTCCCTTCTCATTCAGACCTCCCTTTTTGTTCTTACCTTCTTTACGTTGCCATGCAGCAACTTCTTTGATATACTCACCGAAAGGTTTTAGATCTGTGTGATTTTTTATTAGTTTGGATGCTTTTCTTTCTGCTGCTTTTCTACGAGTCTCTGCTTCTGCAGGACTCATACCTTTTGATGTTGCCGTCTTGTGTGCTTCATCTCCAGCTGCTTTTACTCCTGCTGCAAATTTTTCTTTTGCATCTGAATGAGATTTTGCAACTTCAGTATTACTAATAGGTCCAACTGGTCTTGATTGAATACCACCCATTCGTGCTCTTCTTGCATTACCAGATGATACATTTTCGTTTAGCATATCAACCACCAACGATTTGGACTTCTTCTACCGTAATTGCATTACTGCCTGCAGTGATCTTTACACATCTATGTACATATGCTTTGCTACCACTGGTATATGCATAGTCAGCAGATGCAGCAGATGAGTCAATATCTGTAGTAATGGTATTATCAGTTGCTGCAGTAATCGTTTTACCCACAGTATCTGCAGATTCAAATGCAGATGCGATTACTGAAGATGGATCTAGGACTGCAATAAAGTCTCCTACTGCAAATGGATGAGTACCAGTTGTTGCCCCTGCAAGATCTCCTAGTGTATATACTGCAGTAGCAGAATCTGTTGCAGCCGTGATTGCTGCTCTTCCTGGATTAGCACCCTTTAGGAGAACTGCTTGACCAGCAAAAAGTTGGATAGCAGGACCACTACCAAAAGTAACAGTAGATGCAGATGCAGCACTAACTCTGTAAACACCAGTTTTTACAAGTTGGTATTCTGTTCCAGCCGCAGCAATACTATTTGTACTTATAACATTGAGAACGGACATATTAAACTCCGATAGTAATTCTTTCTATATCTTATTTATCTAAAGACTGCTTTTGTTGTTTCAGAAGCTTTGACAACTCTGATGTTGATCCAATGAATAATGCATTTGTCACGTTCTGTGGTTGATTATTTTTCTTAGGGTTTTCAATTTCACTAAGTTTCTTTTGCAGATCAATTAATTTATCAGTCACATCCCCAACATTTTTTATGAGTTGCCCAGCAACTTCATATGCACGAGGGTGGTCTGATTGCTGTGCAAGTTCCAATGCACCCTGAACTGCTTCCTGTCCTTTAGATATCAAAGTATAAAGTTGAGCACGACTATAATCATAATCATTTTTTATATCAGTTCCTGCTTGTGGCGGCTCAACAATATCGGCAGGTGGAGCATCCTTTATAATTTCACTGGACACTTCAAATACTGCATCTAAACCATCAAACTGGTTCGTCTTGTCCTGTGACTGGGTTCCATTGTTTTCCATCGGTGTACTCCGTAAATGAATCATCAAAACCAAAATCATCTGTCCACTTTGCAGTGATTGGATCTGGTTCAACTGTATATCTCAACTCACGAGCTGCGGTTGTGTCAACTGTAGTATATGTATCGACAATTGCCTTCTTAATTTCCTTGCCACTGAGATCAACGACAGGACCGTATACATAAGTTTTTACTGTAAAAGACAACGTATAAATCAAAGTTCTCCTTTCCTCAAAGTCACCTTCATATTCATCTTTGTAATCAAGATCATTTAGTACAACTGGAAAGTCCTTTTTCTCTCCAATTTCAGGCAAAACATTTACAGTGATTGAAAAGAATGGTTGAAAATATGGCAAAATTTGCTCTACAATCTGTAAAGCATCATCTTGGTTTTTTGATAGGATTGCCAGTGAAAATCCAATATTATATGGAACTGGCATGTATGTATTTTTCCCATCCTGCGATCTAATTTGTTGAGTTGGGGAAACTTTCCTAGATGCATCGTAACTAATACTTGTCATCTCAAATGCCATTCTTGGCAAGGTGATAGCAGTACTCTTTCGGGTAGGATCCTGTGAAGTACCAATTTGCCTGATACGTGCTAACCATTTTTGCTGACTGCCATATGACAGGGGGATTTTCATGGCTTCAACAACTGAACCATTCTTTCTTCTTATTTCAATATTATTGAAAAGAGTTCCAAATGCGATTACAGTTTTTCTAAAAACTTCGTTGTAAAAATAATTTCCTAACATTACACATTACTCCCCATGTTTCCATATTCTCCAAATGGATTTCTTTCAGTAAAATCTAAAAGGGTATTTCCTGAATCCTCATAATATTTATTATCATCATATTCACTGTTGGTATTATCTAATGTATTTGTGTATGCAGCTACCCAAGATGCAAGAGAAGTTTGACCAGTGACTGTTTCCCCTGGTGTAAATTTACCTGATCTATCGTAGATAATAAGTTTTCTATTAGTTGGATCCCAAGATCTAACCATTGCAGTTACACCTGAAGTTCCACCCGCAACAGATTCACCTTCTACAAATGTTCCTGTTCCTCCAGCAGCCAGTGTAACAGTAACTGTAGTTGAAAGTAACTTACTAACTTCATCAATATCTGCAACACCAGTTGAAATTTTCTCATCACTAAACTCGAAGACTTCAGTTTTTAAATTCCAAACATAATTTTTACCAAATTGATAAAATGGTGTTTCATATTCTACGTAATTAATTTGGAATAATTTTTTACCCATTGGGAACCAAATTAGATCTCCTTCGTTTGGTTTTCCCTCTCTAATTAAAACCGTATTATCATCTACTGCTTCTTTAAATCTTTTTCTAGAAATAACAAATTCCATTTGGTCTTGAATCCTTAGACCAAATTTACTGTACAAATCTCCATCACCACCATAACCAGTTGTGTCTGCAATGTATGCTTCAATGAGAAATGCACCATTGAATTGCGACATAGTATCTTCACCAAAAACTGTATCTTCTCTGACCAAAGTTCTTGGAACATAATAAACATCTTTCCCAAACATTTTGATTTGTTCGATAACAAGACTTTCGTGAAGATCTTGCTCACCTTGAATTGAGTGTGTAAAAAAGGGATTAGTTGCCATTTTATCCTATCATGTCCAATGGTGGAAGTTCGTATGTAGTTCTTAATTCCTCATCATACTTTTTAAGTTCATCAATAGCATTGTTATAAATCATCTCACCATTCATAGTGATACCACCAGGAAGTTGAACATTTTGATACTTAGTTAGATTAGTACCCCAATATTTCTTGATCATTGAAGTTGCATAATCTTTTACCCAAAGTTCATTAAAAATTTTTGTATATGATGAAGGATCAGTAGCACGTTGACATTCAAAAATCATGAATTCCCCAGCATGAATGTCTGTTCTCCAATCCATATCAATATACAATCTATTTCCTGCTCTATTATAACGAATCGGTTTAAAGTGCTCCAACATAAAATCAATCATACTCAAGTGTTGTTGAATCATATAGTAGTGATAAAATTGTGTTGATGTAAAATCATATAGGTCATTTAAACGAATTTGATATCTAATATCAAACATGTTTGCAGTTCCTTTATCTGTGAAACTAAAAATGTTGTCTACAGAAATAACCCACTCAGGAACCACAAGAAAATTCTGCATCTCCTTAAACTCTGGAGGTCCAGCAGAAACAACACTATCTGCTCTTGCAGCATCAATTTCTGCCTGTGTAAACTGATGCTTTAAATAAACTCTTTCAATTCCATCGTAATGGAATTCATTAAATTTCTGAAGAGTGTAATCGATAGCATCATCAATTTGATCATCAGAAACATTTACTTCCAAGACAGGTTTACCCAACTTGCGAAGGCAATATTCTTTGAGTGTAGCTTTTGAATTTGGTTTTCCCATAGCCTTAGAGTGGTAAGTAACGGATTGAAACGTTTACACCTGCTGTTGGTGCAGCAGTTAATTTTACAACGGACGAGAATGTTGCCGTAGTTGTAGTGGTGTTTATTGCACTTACAGTAAACTGGATATTCTCTGCTGAAGAACTACCACCAACTAACAATCCACTAATAGTAATCGTAGAACCTGCAGTATAATTTGTACCACCATTATTAACAGTTACACCAACAATTTCACCCAGGGCTCCCCTAGAAACGTTAAATGTTGCTCCAGTTCCTGTTCCTGATGATGTCGATGCAACTGCAGTGTATGATGTATTTGCTTGAGATTCAACTGCAGCTCCTGATGGGGTTCCAATTGTTGAAATCTCTGCTCTTCTTAGTGCAGTTAAATTATTTGCAGATAGAGTAATTGTTGTTCCTGAAATATTTGTGATAGTTGCATTTGCAGCAATTCCTGTACCTGAAACTGGTTGCCCAACAACTAGTCCAGTCGCAGAGGAAACAACAACTGTATTTTCTCCTCTATGTCCAACAACATTATTAAGAATAGTTTGATTAGAATAAGTATATTCAGTTGATGGAGTTTGAATTAAACCACCAACAATAACTAGTATATCAGCACCATCACTTGCTCTTCCTGTTGTTGAAACAAATGCCGTTTGTGTCCCATCAGCAGTGTAAGAAACATTAGAGTATGTTAAAGCATTTCTATTGATATTGATTGCATTTCCAGCATCATCGTATGTCACAGTGACACCAGAATGAGCTCCGTTTGTAACTAAAGCAGTTGCAGTTGCATCCTGTGCTCTTTCATTTGTGAAGTATAAATTAGTTCCTTCCGTTAAATTAGTTGTTGATTTAGCAGTAAACGCAGTATCAAATCTTGTTTGTGTATAGTAAAGATTAGTGCCTTCTGCAAGATTAGTTGTTGTCTTTGCACCAAATGCAGTATCAAATCTACCTTGGGTGTAATACTGGTTAGTTCCTTCAGCAATATCTGAAGTAGTTGCATTTGTTCCTGTTGTTACTCGACCCTTAGCATCAACAATAACCTTAGTATATGTACCTGCAGTTACACCAGAGTTTGCTAGTGTAAATGGAATTGTGATATTAGCAGATCCATTAAATGATGTAGCAGTTCCAGTACCATCACCAGAAATACCAATTGTTCTTGCTGTTTGTAACGTAGTTGCTGTGGAAGCATTACCAGTTAGTGCTCCAGAAATTCCTCCATTTGCTGTAAGCAAACCAGTAAATGTGGATACTCCAGTAACACCTAATGTTCCAGTAATTGAAGTATTACCAGTGACTCCTAATGTAGAGGAAAGTGTGGTTCCTCCAGTGACTGCTAATGTGCCTGCAATTGTAGTATTACCAGAGGAAGAATCTACAGTAAATTTGTCTACAGCAGATGCATTTTGAATCTTGAATAGTTCTGTCGCAGCAGTGTTAGAACCAACGATTGTTACGTTTCTGTTTAGAGTTACATTATCAGTAACAGATAGAGTGCTTGAAAGTGTTGTTGCACCAGTAACTCCCAAAGATGAACTTAGGGTAGTTGGTCCAGATACACCAAGAGACGAACTTAAAGTGGTTGTAGATGAAACTGCTAAGGTTCCAGTAATTGAAGCACTTGATGTTGAAGGGTTAAATACAAATCTGTCAACTCCAGAAGAATTTCTAATAGATAAAATACCACCAGTTATAGTTACATTGGATGTTGTTGTTAGTGAATTGCTTAAGGTTAGAGATCCAGTAAAAAGACTATTTGCATTTACAGTGAATTGGTCTGATGCAGCATCACCAATAGTTACATTACTATTAGCAATTAGTGCTCCAGTTAAGGTAGTTGTACCAGTTACACCAAGAGTTGAACTTAAAGTAGTTGCACCAGTTACTCCGAGAGATGAATTTAAAGAAGTTGTACCAATTACACCAAGTGCACCAGAAATAGTTGTATTACCAGATGCAGAGTCAACCAGGAATTTAGTTACGGGAGTTCCAGCTCCATCGGTAATTCTGAAGAATTCGGTTGCTGGTGTAGTACTACCAGCAATTGTTAAACCACCATTAAATGTTGCAAGACTAGTGGCTGTTAAAGTGCCAGTAAGAGTTGTATTACCAGTGACTCCTAGAGTCGAACTGAGTGTTGTTGCACCAGTAACTCCTAAGGTTGAACTAAGTGTTGTAGCACCAGTAACTCCAAGAGATGAATTTAGTGTAGTTGCACCAGTTACACCAAGTGTACCAGCAATAGTTGTATTACCAGATGCTGCAGTAATATTAAACTTATTAGTATTGATGGCAACATCACCAGTAATTGCAAGAGTATTACTTAGTGTAGTTGCTCCAGTTACATTTAATGATGATGAAAGAGTTGTGACGGCAGCAACTGCTAATGTGCCAGCAATCACAGTATTTCCAGATGCAGAAGAAACTGTAAATTTGTTTGTATTGATCGTTAAGTTGCCACTTTGAACTACATTAGCAATATTTACTAAGTTTCTAGATGAATCAACAACTGCTATGCCGTTAATTCTGTATTCTTTGCCAGCAGCAAGATTTAAATGTTCAGATAATGTCCATGCTCCTGTTGAGTTAATCCAACTGATTGTTTTATCAGTTGTTCCCTTGAGTGTAATTCCACCCCCATCTGCTGTAGTGTTGGTTGGAGATGCAATGGAACCAAGTTCAATATTTTTATCATCAACTGTCATTGTGACAGAATTCACTGTTGTTGTCGTTCCCTCGACAATTAGGTTGCCATAAATTGTTGTGTTGCCACCAACTACTAATGGTTGTGCCCCAGAAATGGTAACAGGAGCAGTGAAAGTTGTAGTTGCATTAACAGTTAATGCATCGGAAGCAGCATCCCCCAATATATTGTTGCTACCAAATGCATTAAAATTATTTGAAAGTGTAGTTATTCCAGTTACTGCAAGAGTTGAACCAAGAGTTGTAGCACCACCAACTCTAAGTTGTGATGCAATTCCAGCACCACCTGATACAACTAATGCACCAGTGTTTGTTGCTGTTGAGTCTGTGGTATTAGAGACCGTAGCAATACCAGTTACACCAAGAGTTGAACTTAAGGTAGTTGCTCCAGTCACATTTAATGTAGAAGTTAAAGTAGATGCACCCGTAATTGTGGCTGCCCCACCAACTCTAAGTTGCTTAGCAATACCTACACCACCAGTTACGATAACAGCACCAGTAGTAGTTGATGTTGAATCAGTAGCATTACTAGTTACAATTTGTCCAATACTATCAAGTCTTGCTGTGTTTGATGCAATATTGAACTTGAATGGTGATGTACCATCGTTGTCGATAGAAACATTACCTTTGAAAATGGTGTTGCCACTGTAGCTTACAGCACCATCTACATCGAACTGTCCATATACTTTGAATGAACCACCAACAACTAAACTATTTGCAATTGAAACTCCACCATCAACTTTGAGAGCACCATAAGTTCCAAGAGAAGCATATGCAGTACCTGCAATAGCAGCAGTGACATTGCTATTGGCAGTGTTTTGGATATTGACTGTAGATGCGGATTGGGTTGTTAGATTACCAGTGAGAGTTGTGTCCCCAGTAACTCCTAAGGTTGAACTGAGTGTTGTAGCACCAGTAGTACTAAGAGTGCCTTGAATTGTGGTATTACCTGTTGCAGAATCAACCAAGAATTTAGTCACAGGAGTTGATGCACCATCGGTAATTCTAAAGAATTCTGTTGCTGCTGTAGTATTACCAGTAATCGTTACACCATTGTTGAATGTAGCTAGATTAGTAACTGCTAGAGTGCCCTGTAAGACGGTGTTTGAAGCAATGTTCGCATTTCCCCCTACCCAGAGGTTTCCACTGATTCCAGTGCCTCCTGTGACTACCAGAGTGCCTGTGGTTGTACTAGTTGAGTTAACGTTACTACTGAGGGCAAGGTTGCCAGCAATAAGACCAGCATCAGTACCAGAAAAGACTTCAGAAGTATTTGTTGCATTGTAGAGGAAACGATAACCACCAGTTGTGCTTGCTAAGGTTGAATATGAATCATCCCAACCAAAGAAACCTAAACGAGCTTCTGTATCATAATATTTGAATTCAATACCACGATCTTTGTTGTCATCTGTGGTGGGAGTTTGATCACCACCAAGAGTTAGGATGACATCATCGATTGTAATTGTTGTTGAGTTTACAGTTGTAGTTGTACCATCAACCTGTAAATTACCTTTAATTTGAACCGTACCAGTATTATCTCCAATACCAGCAGGATCAAGAACAATAGTGGAGTTAGTTGAACTTAATGTGTTGTTCGCAAAATAGAAGTCTTCGACACGGACATCTTCATTTGTTGAGATTATTGAAATTTGCTCATCCGAAGTAATCTCAATTTTTGCCTCACCAGAACCAGCATTGTTAGCAGTCAAACGAAGGAATCTATTCGATGCTGTATTTGCATCCATAAGAATGGTAAGAGAACCAGCACGATTAATTGTTTGAATTGCAGTGCTAGTCTTATCTAAAGTAATGTCAGAAAAGATTGTAGAGGTGGTTGTATTGATGTCTACGTTGTTATCAGCAGCAAGACACTTAAGAAGAGGACTGCCAGAAGTGTTATTAACTGAGAGATCATTGATGGTTGTGATACCACGATAACCTGTAGTGCTAGTAAGCTCATTATCAAGCTCGTAAGAAGTAAACGAATTGCCATCAGCAAACCTAATCTGATTATTTTGAAGTTGAGTATTATCTACACCTGCCGCAGCAATTACAACATGACCGTTTGAATCTACATCAAAGTCTTCTTGATCGAAAGATGCAAGACCTTTTTGACGGGTTGTTACCGTACCAAGATGTCTCCACGTTACTCCACCATCTGATACATCACCACTATTATGAACTGGTTGTATAGTCTGAGAAGTACCAGAGTTCAATGCTTGATAAAGTCTCCCTTGCTGAACAACTTTATCATAACGAGAATATGAAGTAGCAGTAGCCCAAGTCGGTGCTGTTGTTCCTTCTACTGCAGTTGCGATTGGGAAATCGGTAATACTATAAATTCTTCCCCAAATATCTACACCAACTCTCGATGCAAAAATTGTTTGCGTTGCACCCGCAATTGATGGAACGTTGAATAATTTCTGAGTTGCACCAGAACCAAAGTAACCAGGACCAGCAGCAGCAACTCCTGTTTCTGCAAGATCTAGTGTTGGGTTTCCTGAAACAGCATTACCATTTTGAATGGTAATTCTTCCTGTATCTGCAACAACGACTGCTCTAGTTACAATATTACCTTCAGATGCTCTTGTGATAATTCCTACAGTAGATATTCCAGCAAAAGAAGTTAAGTCTACATCCAATGGTTGAGCATCAACTAATCCATAACCAGCAATTGTAGTTGGATTTTGTGCTTGTCTAACACGACCTTGAGAGTCAACTGTTACCTTTGTATATGTTCCAGTGGCATTTTCATTTAATGGATTATAGTGTGGAAGAGTATTAATGAATGATAATTGAGCAACTAAGTTTAGGTTGGATGAACCATCAAAAGTTCCAGCACCAACCAAGTCACCAGCAAGAGTGAGCTGACGTGCGTTTGCCAATCTGGTTGCAGTCGAAGCATTACCAATTAAAGTGCCAGTAATTGCTCCAGCTGCAAATCCACCATCGGCATCTCTTTTAACTAGTGTATTTGCTGTATTAGTTTCAGCTTCGATAGGTCTTTCATATTTCAATTGGTTCCATGTGGTTACACCATCACCAATTTTGATACGACCAGTATCGATTTCGATGCCCAATTCACCTTGTGCCAGTGTTGGGTTCACGTTAGCCCATTGTTGAGCACCATCTCTTCTTAACTGGATTCTATTTGCCATTTGATATAATCCTGATAATAGTTAATTCTTCCCTAACTTATTTATACCAGGAATTAAATCACCTAGTGTCATATGTTCTACGGGATGCGTTTGAAAAACAATACTATAACGATTGATAAGTGCTTGCTTTACTGGTGGTCTTCCTAGGTGTAAAATTTTTGATTTAAATTTAATCAATCTTCCTGGTTTCGGAGTTATCGACTGAATAATTTCTCCGTCATCTCCTACAAAAACAGTTTCTCCTCCCATATTTACATCCCAATTGGTATTCAAATAAATCAAATAAGTTAGACCATCCTCTGAGTGTGAATCAATATGCGTTCTGGGGGAGTCACCAAATCCAAAAGAGTTGTACAAACATTTTTTGAAAAATGTTTTTTGATAACCTAGAATATCAATAAATTGATATGCAAGTGGTTCAAACGTACCAACAAATGTTTTGCCTAAAGTAGGATTATTGTATTGTGGATTATCTGCTAAGTAATCCCATTTTTGATAAGTGTCAAAATAATGGCAACCCTCAGCAATTAGTTCATCAGAAAACAAATAATCATATACTTTAATCATTATAATCTCCATTAAAAAAGAGGGGCTTCACCCCTCAATTTATTTATTCTTCTGTGGGATTGTCTACAACTTCATCATTTTCCACAACTTGAGGATTCAGATACTGAAGAGTTTCCATTGCACCTTGTAGTTTTAGTGCTACCTGTTCATTTTCTTTAACCTTAGCAATAAGTTGTTGATTCTCAGCAATAATAGCATCATATCTTGCTTTAAACTGTTCTAAAAGAACTTCAGGAGCAAGAATCTCAGGGGTATCAACTGTCATTTTTTTCTCCTACTAATTGTAATAATAAACTTTTAATCGTGTTCATATCAGATTTTAACTCAGAAACATCAGTTTGTAAAGAGGTGATTGCCTGCTGTTGTGCTTTTCTTTTACGAGAAGCTTCAACAGCATTTAAATATAAGTCTTCATTAACATTCACGATAGCACCACTCCTAGAATCTCTAGATAAATCATCAAATCCGTCTACTTTTATATATCGATTGTCACTCATATTATAAATCCAACAACGCAATAACTCTAAAGTCTTTGATTACAGGAACATATGCCTGATTCTGACTGTTCATAATGATCTTAACTTGGAAACCAATGAAGTTTAATGAATCAACAGTGAAATCAAAATCATGTAGTTCAAACTTCTCAGTCTTGGGAATACTAGTATCTGGACCACCAGTGGTATTGAAATATTCAAAACCAATCTCATCTACTGATAATGTGCTACCAACAGGTATAACTTTGTACATCACTTTAACATCTGTATATGGGTGCATGTTAGCAGAGAACATCACTTTCAAACTATTTGCTGGATTTGTCAATTCTACAAATTTAGAAATATAAATTGCCCTGTTTTTATCTCCAGATGCTTTTCTAGAATCTGCTTTATCTAAGGGAATATTATTAATTCTATTTGTGGTAGTAATTACACTAGTTCTATCCAAATCAATTACAGGAGAAATATTTACATTATTTGAAATAACATTCATTTCATAAATTAAAGACTTAGAACCATTTAAATGAGTATCTTCGTTAACTTGTGAACAAATAATTTTTTGATTATTTAAAATATTTGGTACACCAACAATAACATCTTCGTAGATACCATCATTAACAAAAGAACTTTCTAGTAATGTTGCACCATCATCATTAATAGAAGTACCAGATACACAATTAAATCTATGAAGTATATCCGTATTTGGTAGTTTCATTTGTGTAATCTGTGGAGTAATGCACTCAAATGCAACATTCTGTGTTGCGTAGATATTACTACCACCAGAAACTATTCCATTTGATGCAATTGAATCTGTGGTAACTTCGTAAGTATCTAATGTTGGATTAGTAATTCCATCGTGAACAGTATTAATTTCGATCATTGGAATTCCATCAAAATTATAACACTCCACACCTTCCTCTGTTCCATGTGCCTGCAAGTTTGATCCACCAGCAGCTCTACCACCAGAAGGAATAGTAATGATAGTTCCATCAGAACTAATCTCGATGTATTTTATAATTTCCGAACCAATTTTAATATATCCAGGATTTGCTACATCTAATGGTAATCCATTAACAACTTTATGGAATCCATTTGCATCATTTACATGCAACTCAAAGTTTGAACCAACACCGTCTGCAGTTCCAATACCATTCGTATGGTATGCAGCATCAATAATAGTTGGTGCTACTTCTGAAACTACTCCAGTAATACTTACTGTATTTGCTTGGTCATGCATACCATGATTTTGGTGAGTTACAATTAATTTATTTGATACATTAAAGAATGATGGGTTAATAGAGATGAAACGGTTAATATCATCCCCACTAAGTGCAACACCATTTGTAGCAATTGAACCTGATCCAACTACAGTTGAATTTACCGTCATTGATACTGTATCACCTGCTGCGAATGTTCCAGTAACTGATTTTAAAGATATAACTCTTGTTGATGAATTATACGCAGTAACAACACCACTTCCTCCAGCACTACTTGTCAATTTCTGTCCAACAGTAAAGGTTCCAGTTACACCACTGTTGAGAGTTATATCAGCTAATGATCTACTAGAAACAATTCGATAAACTGCCAATGCACCACCAGTTACACCTGTTCTGAAAGTACCTTGAATATCATCAATGATCAAATGTCCATTTACTCCACCACCCCCTTGAACAACTTGTCTAATAATCGCAGAAGGTGTTGGAGATTGATCAGTCATGCTGATTTCTGCACCAACAGTATATGAAATAGTTGAACTATTCAATGTAATTTTTAGTTGTGGTTTAGTAGTTTCGATTGCATTGGGGATTAAATTATGAATTTGATTATTACCGATGCCTAGTTTAGCATTGTTAAATACCGCACGACCAGCTACTGCAGTATTGAATACTGCTTTATACATGCTAAATTTCAAATCTTCATATTGATCTGCGGTCCATGTAGTTGCGTTTTGTGATTTGAAAAGTACACCTGCATATGGTTGCTCTGAAATAGTTCTATCGTTTGTGATATCATTTTCACCCATTCTTGAAACCCAAACCTTATATTCATTTGAGTCAGTAAATAGAACAAATGCATATTCTTGTGATTCCTGTAAATAAACAGGTGCTGGTAAGACAAAAGTTGTTGGAATAGATCCATTATCTGAGAGTTGAACATCCTTAGGTAGGATAGTTGTATCAGAGAATGGTAGGATCTTAGTTGTTGGATAACCATTCTGCATTGTACGAATCTGACAGTTGATGGGGATCTTTTCATCTTTTGTCTTAAAGTATACATCCACCTTAGTAATGAATGCTCCACCCTTAGAGTCAATCAAGAATGATTGGGCAAGAGGATCCCACCAACCAACTTGTCTGAGTTCTGTTCTAGTGCTCTGTAAGGTCTGGTTTTGAGTTACTGTATCACGTACAATGTCTGCATTTCTTACAGCAAGAATTGTCTCTTGTTGAGTTTCTAAGGTGCCAGCAGCTTCATACGTTGCTTCCCCTGCTGAATCAACATCACCAAGAACTCTAGAGTCTGTGGGACTAGACGTAAATCTAAATACTCTTCTACCAGTTCCCCATCTTGGGTTTGCTGATATGTTTGGAGAAGGAATAAAGAAAACTCCAGTTAAATTTCCACTCAAATCAGAAATTAATCTTTTCTCCTTTACGATTGCTCTAGCACCAGATGTTTGACCAACTAATACTTCACCTTGTACTGGGTTTCCAAAGAAATCTCCATTAACTTGGGATGCCATTAGTGTTGTATTGATGTTAATAATGTCTGTCGTTGATGCATATGCAGTCGGTAATGGAGTTTGTGTATATGGATTTGTTGGAAATCCATCATTAGGAGATACTAATCTCATTCTAACCCCAGAAGTTACACCTACTACTGTTTCACCTTGTTGGAATGGAATATTGTTTGTTTTAGAATCAATCGTTGAGTTTTTAATAACTTCAATAATTTTTGGTGTAGTATAGACAGAAACTTCTCTAGTATCAAAGAATGGATACATTCTTGTTTTTGGTTTTATTCTTTGAATCTTAAATTCGATATTTCTAGAACGAATCCAAGGAATACTTGCTCTAGCAATTACGTTATCTCCAAGACTTTGACGATCAATACGTGGAACAACTTGAGTTCTTACACCTTGACGAGTTTGGTTTGTTGTTGTGGTGATATCTGTACTTTGAAGGACTCTACGTGGAGCACCAAAACAGAAGCATTGCTCAAGCCAAGAACCACTAGTAGCTCCAGTCTGTGTGCCACTCCAGGTTGTTTGCCAGGAACCCCACTGAATAGGTGCAAATCCACTTTGATCTGCTCCTAGACGTGCGACGGTAGCATCAAAATCACCTTCAACGTTAACAATTCTCTGAGGTGCACGTTGTGTATCTACCCAGTCATCAGATGATGGTGTTAAATCAACTCTTCCAATAAATGCAAATACGTTGAATGGGTTTACGTTTTCTACTCTAGAAGCATATGGTTGATGAATAAATCTTGTATGCTCGTATGGTAGGGTGAGGATTGCACTGTTTGAACTCAATACTAGATTGCTTGATGCTGTTGGATTATATTCCAATGGGACATTAGATGTGTAGTGTGCTGGACGTAAGAAACCAGCAACAAAGTCCATAGAACATTCGTAATCTGGATGGTTAGTACCAGCAGCAGTTAATGAGCTAAAGTCATCAACCATAAAACCATTCTTAAATTTATCAAATCCGTCAGAATCCTTAATTGAAAGTGTATTGGTTTCCATCTCAAGTAGGTTGAGTGAAGTATAATACTCAACTTGATCTAAACGTTTTTCAATAACACCAATATCTTTCATTGTAAAACGTCTGTTATTTTCACGTTTAATATATACTTCTTCTGGGTCATACCCATATGCTTCATGGGTAAGAGTACACATAAGCATTGCATTTAATAAATTGTCTGGTGGTACTGGAGTCTCAGATGATTTTCCTTTTATGATTTGGAATTCCCTTTGATCAGTTACAAATAACTTATCAATTCTAGGTAGATAAAAATCATAGTCGCAACGGAAATCGGATTCTGGTTTAGGAATATCGGAGATAGTAGCATTGTTTGATGCACCACCAGATAAGAAACTTCTATCTTTAAAATCTAAAGTAGCACAATTAACAAAGTATGGATCTGACGTAGTTCCAGAACCAGATAAGTTTGGTGTAATAGCTGGTCTAAAATCTAACACATCTCTTAAATTTTTCTTCTCACGACCAAAACCTAAGGATGGAATTTCTTCATAATCAATACCAATATAAGAAGAACCGTTGAAATAATCACCTGATGATTCATGTGTGAATCTATCAAAAATTACTAGTAATTTTCTTAATGGTGCTGATGTGTTGGGTTTTCTAATTAATTTTGACACATCATAAAAATATCCATTTTGATTAGGATCTAATATAAAGTTATTTGTGATATTATTACTACCATTATTCACCGATCCTTCGTTATCATCAGCAAGACCTTCTACTGGTTGATCTATTGTATTAACTCCAACGATAGTTTCACCAGGAATAAATTTATTCTCATTTTTATAAACAAATTGACATACTAAAGTTACTCCAGAAAAACTAATAACTAATCCCTTAGCACCAGAAGTTTTTCCTTGAATTAATGTTCCTTTCTTAAAGAAAGTAGCATCTTGCATTGTGATACTTGGCACTGATGGAGAACCATCTACGGTAGATTCGTACACTGCCTGCAATTCATATGCATCTGTGCACCCTAATGAAATTTCTTCATCTTCAATTCTAGTACCATAAATTGAACCATAGTTCAAACCAAATTTAGTTACGTCACCACTAATACTAGTTCTTTCTAGTTTCAAAACATTCATTTTTGTCGCAGTTTTGATTCTCTTAGCAACTTGGTTCTTTGAAAGTGATGCAACTAAACGAACAGTAGTAAATCCAGTTAAGTTACTTACTGTGAGAGATGTTCTTGGTGTACCAGTAGAGTTGAATGAAATTTTATCTGAAATATCAATAATAGTTCCAGCTGTTGGTGCAAGAGAAACTAGATTATAATGATCTTTATCATATGCTAAGAACTGCTCATCTGAAGGAAGAGTAATCGTAAAGTTATTGGAACCAGTAACTGTAATATTGTCAAAAGATCTTGCAACTATAACTGATTCATCACTAACTGCTCTGACGGAACTCTTTGGCATTTCAATTAAAAGATCAGCATATTGCTTTTCTTTTAACTGTGGTCTTAATCTATAAAGAGAGTTATAAGTTCCATTTGCAAGAGTTCCTCCACTTTCTAAAGTAAGAACAGTAGAATTAGAAAGTTGGTTATCAATATTTGTTGAAACTAAACTAATTTTCTTAACTTGAGCATACTTAGTAGTATCGAAGAAAATCATATCACCAGGTCTTAAATCTCTGGTAAAATTACTTAAAGATCCAGTAAGTGTGGTAGATCCAGAAACAGTAAAGGATGTTCCACTAATAATTCTCTTTTCATCCAAAACTGCTGATGCTTGGAAGGTAACTGTACTTGAATTATTTCTACCCACAATTGCTTTTGTATCAATAAAATCATATTGATAAAAATCATTTAAAACACCAAGTTCAATACCATCCTTTACAATAACTTCACCTTCAATAAATTTACCATAAATTTGATAACACTTAATTAGTGATCCTGTTTGATCTGACTCAACAAATGCTTTTGCTTTAGATGTACGACCTCTAATTACTTGACCTTGAACAAGAGTCACACTATTTGATAGTTTAAATAAACTTAGTGGTTGAACATCAAATAGATATGCTTTATAAGTTGTTGTTGGAGCATTTACAGTAGTACCACTATCGTATTCGTAGATAGCAGTTCTTGCATAACCAATAATGTTACCTGCAATAGTTCCATTTGAACCTCTTTGATCCCTTAGTTCTACCAATTGATAATTTGTTGTAATACCATTTCCATTAATAATAGGTGAACCCCAAACCTCGTTGACTGTTAAGAAGTTCCCCATATCAAATGGGATGATACTATTTTGTAATGCTTTCGTATCTCTTGGTTTATCTAAATCAACATAAGATGGTGCTAAAGTTTCAATTTCATATCCTAGAACATATGCTTTACCTGGACCAATCTCCACAGCATATTTGGTTTCAGATGATGCATTTCCTTGTTGTGTTTTTGTACCTAACGCAAATACACCGTTATTCAATCCATCATCTAGAGATTCTCTCATTCGTACATCAAAATCTTTAATGGTATAATTACCAGATTCATCATACGTTCTAATTGCAAGCATCTTTTCCAATTCTGAATACTGAGTTCTTTCTACGAACTTTTCAACCTTAGAATTGTTTAGACGAAGTAATTCAATGAAATTTTTATCTGTATCATCATCGATTACTTTTTTAACCAATGTTACTTTGATTCTAAATCTATGCCCACCTGGTGCCGCATAGTTAGAAGTGCCAGTTGCATTATCATTTAATGCTTCATCATCTTCTGGTGTAATAATAGATTCTGAAACTTCAAGACCTACACGATATGATGGATAGTTGCTGTATTGATCAAGGATAATAGTTTGTTCTGGAACATCAACAAAGTATCCTCTAATAAAATAGACACCAGTATTAATAGCTGCAGTTGAACCAATTGCAATGGCATTGTTTGGTAGCAATTGTGCAAATGGTGTACCAACTTCAATTAGGTTTGTACCAAATGTAATTTCTTTATCGCAAACTAACTGCTCATTATTTACAAAAGTTCTTATCTCACTATTATCTCCACCAGACTCGGTATATTTTACATATAGTGTGATATAACCTTTTTCGGATTCTTCTGCAGATAATGTATAGACGACCTTTGCCTTAACATTAGTTGTTAATCCAGTGATAATAGATCCAACTAACTTCTCTCGATAATTCTCAACTGCTGTACCAAGGAAGTTTGCTTGAAGAATTACTGCCTGAGCTTTAGTATCATATCCAATTTGCCCAGGAATGACCATCGCACCTTCTTTGAAAAGGTGTGTACCTACAGACTCAATTTGATTCTGTAGTATAGATTGCAATGTGGTTAATTCTCTAGCCTGTACTGGAAATCCAGGTCTAAATAGAACCTTATAAAAATTGCTAAATTTATCAAAATCATCATAATATGGTGAAATGTTGAGATTAGTATTCTGGGGCATCGGACTTCCTACTTTAGAATTCGACTACAATTTTGATATCTTCGATCTGGTCACCAGCACGTGAGATTGACCTTCTATTATCTATATAGATTACATCACCAGAGTTCTTATCGATCTCTGGTTTTGCATATCCATTGGTAAATCTCATTCCTAGATCATATTCTGTATTATTAATAGATCTTGTGGATGAGTTTGGAATAATTGGAAAGTTAACATCTGGTTCTGCAGAAGTTCCAGATGATGCTCCAATTACTGGATTACCACCTTCAAACTCCGATAATGATCCAGTAATTTCTGGAAAGATACCATCAATTCTATTTTGATAGTATTTTAATACTTTAGTTGTAGAGTTCCAAGAAATGACTCTACCTCTAGCAGTAATTTGTTGTCCACCAATAGTTCTTGTTTGAGAGATGATCTCATCAGTTTGATATGATCCAGTAAATGTTGGTGGGAAAATAACAGCATATGTTCCAGATAATGTTAATTCAGACGCAAGTTCTGTAGTGCCAAAACGATTTGGATTAATAATAAGACCGATTCTTCGATAATCATTATCTGTTGGGAAGTCACCAGATCCTTCTGCATAAGAAAACTTGGTATTAATCATGACTCTATATCCACCCAATTCAAATGATGGATCTGAACCATGACCTCCTTTTGGGGGAATAATCACATCGAGAAGACCACCAGTACCAGTACCAGCTCCAATACCATTGATTTCATCAACAATGATTTGTCCGAAAGAATATTCAGATCCACCAGAGGTTACGGTTGATGAAACAATCTTACCACCATCTACAACGATAGAAACTCTTCCTCCTGAACCATCTCCTTTAATGGGAACGTTTTCATAAGTACCATTGTTATAACCAGATCCCGAAGAGGAAATAATAACAGTATCAATTTCACCTTCTGCTGCTTCTGACTGAACTGCAACATCACTTAGTACTGGCATATACTCATTTGAAAAGAATTTCAAAACAGAGCCAACGGGAATAGTATAAACATACTTCCATCTATATCCATCAGTAGTTGTAATTACAGATGTAGAAGTTCCAGTTGGTTCTACAGTTGATGGTTTTCCATTAGGGTCTGATGGTGAAGTACCATTAAAGATACACTTATATACTTGATACTGTGAGTTTACGACATAAAAGTCAGCATCATATAGTTTAGTAGCACCAGACGATGCTGTTTTAATGGAAGAATAATCATGACGATACATGTCATATGTGTATCCCAAACCACCTGTTGTTTGTTCTGGTGGAGTCCAGTCAATACGACGTATAACTTGAATAGTATCGTTTGCTAAAACTCTTTTTAGAGAAATTAGATCATCGTATACATCACTAAACTGTTGGAATGAGTCAATAGGATCTGGTGGGACATTCTCATTGTCCCACTCTTGTGGTCTTCCAATAAAAACATAAAGACGATCTCTATTTGTTCCTGCAACAATGTCCGAAGCAGTTTTATCTGGACCTTCTAAGGTTTTGATAAATCTTTTTGCCGCAAAAACTCTAAATTGGTCGGTAAGTAATGCCATTTCAGTACTCGTTTTTCCTTAGTTATTTATACTATATTAATTACCTGTTTCGTCTCTCACTAAGGAGAAGTAAGATACAGAAGTAATCTTTCCATTTCCACCACCTGCACCCGTAATTGTCTCTCCAATTTGATACTCTGATGGTGGATTGGATCCAAATTGTGGAGTTTTTACATATAGTAAATTAAAAGTTTCTAGGTATGTAGGATCGTCCTCAAGTTCTTGAGGTTCATTTTGCATTCTTACGACAATTGCTCTTGTATTAGTACCAATAATTGATCCAACTGGATGTGATAATTCTAATGTCGTAGAGTTAATAATTCTTTTAATGACGGATCCTGGAGTAATTACATCACCTGCCACTAACATACCTTCTTCAAGATCTACTGTATTTGCTACAACAATAATGTTTGATAACGAATTCATGGTGGCACTGGTTGACCATAAACCATTAATTATTGTTCTATAGTAGATAATAGTACTTTGAATTGTACTAGTTGCTCCTGTTGCTATTGCACCAGAAATAAATGGGGTTGCTGCAAGTGGTTTTACTCCTAGTTTAATTATACATGTATGTCTTTCACCATCAGTTAATCCTGTTACTTCAATAATAGATGGTTCTAATGGTGGCAATGAAGCATCTCTAACAATTTCTCCCGTAGTGAATAATGTTGTATTTGTGCCTCCTGTATTTTCTTCAATACCATATAATGTATCAGCTCTGCCACCATTTAAGTAAATTTGATCTTCATATGCAGTACCTTCATTGTAGATGTCAGCAAATCCATCACCACCAGGAAACAGTGTAGATGTTGAAGTAACTTCACCAAGATAAAAATCTTCAAATTTATAATCTTGCAAAATAGATATGGTTGGTTGAGTTAGTATAATAATAAATTCTCCTATTGCCTCAATAGTTCTATGTGGAAATGTTGTTGCCGAACCAGATATACCACCACTAAATGAAATAACATTTGATTTTTCATTTGCTCTGCCTGCATCAATGAATGCTAATTCATCAATTTCAAATTTAATGTACAAAGATTTTGTCTCTGGAACCCAATCATATACTTTAGCAATTTTATTAGATGCATTTGCATTAACTCTATTTACTCTATCTGTGACTTGGAATTTGTATTGCGAAATTCCAAATGCATCATCAGCTCCATTATCTAATACAATTTTTTGATCATATCTGAAGTTAACACCTCTATTACATCCAGTAAGACTCGTTGGAGTTTTTCCAGTAAAGGATATAATTTCTTTGTTTAAGAAGATTGATCCAGATCCTGGTAATCCTCCAGTTGACTCTAAATGGATTACTGTATCGGAAGGTTCTACATCTTTAATCAATCCGACAACATTTTTAACTACAGAATTATAAATCTGTCTATTTCTAATTTTTCTTGATAACTTAGTTTGTCTTGCAAATACAACCTCTGGTGCCGATGTATATCTATCTCCTCCATTTATAATTTCAATATCTGAAATTTGTCCAAGGTCTGTAAATGCTTGTGCCTTTGCACCAGATCCTCCTCCACCAACTAATAAAACTAGAGGATTTGTTTCATAGAACTCCCCAGGATTTTCAATGTAGATGCTAGATACTGTCCCAAATTCATTAATATTTACAACACCTTGAGCACCTGATCCACCACCTCCAGAAATAGAAACTAGTGTATTGGCATTCAGATATTCTCTCCCTGTGTTTATAATAGATAAACCAGTTATGAATCCAGTTACAGGACTTAGAGTAGCACCAGTTCCCCCTCCTCCTCTAATTTGAGCAAGTGTAGTGCCAAAATAACTATCACCCTGAGATGTCATTTGAATGTATTCAATCTCTCCTGTATCAACACCATATTGATCTTTTTTTAAAAAAACTTTACCTATTGCACCAGATGGAGTTCCCTCTCCCAGTCCTGGAGGGTTAGTTCCTGTTATCTCAACTCTTAACGGATCATATCCATATCCACCATCAATAACTTGTACCTTTATAATTTCACCATTTTTAATAATTGGTCTAAGTTTTGCTTCTTGTGTTGGAACTCCTGCCCCAGTAATCCTTAATAGGGGAGGAGCATCCGATCTATATCCAGATCCACCAGAAAGAATCTCAACACTATCTACACCCAAGTATTGATTAAATATTGGTCTTATCTTAGCTCCAGATCCAGGTACAATTGCCATTTATATATTCTCTCTACTATGATATTTATCTGATATATTTGATTTTTACTCTTGGAAATGTTTGACCTTCTGATCCCCTACCATTTTGATTTTTTCTGGGGTATACTTCCCCAGTCAATCCTCTAAACAATTTATAAAACAAATACCTATTATTTGAGTCTCCAAAACCAGTATACGGTGATTGGTTTGGTGTCGATCCAACGGTAATTTGATTTAATTTTGAAGTTTTGATTAATATATTTTTTATTTCATTTTGTTTAATATTTGGACAAGATTCCACAATCAACGCAGCAACACCAGCAACTTGTGGAGATGACATACTAGTTCCAGAAATTGATCCTAATTTATAACTAGAATTTCTTGGATCATTTACCAAATTAATTCCCCATTCAGAAGCAGCTCCAGTATCATATACTGCTGAAATGATATTTGAACCAGGTGCCCAAATGTCAATTCTTGATCCCCAATTACTAAAATTGGATTTATTTTCTCCTATTAAAGTGCCAACACTACCAACACAAATTACTCCATCTGCGGCTCCTGGGGATGAACCTCTAGAGTGATACACCACACCAAAATTATTTGTTGAAACATAATTATTGTAATCTAGTCCTGTTGAAGGTTGCATATTCCAATATGAATTTCCTGCAGATGAGACTATAATAACTCCATCTGCAATTGCATCCTGAATATCTGCATCTAACGCAGCATATCTTGCAGGTACTCTGTAAAGATAAGTACCACCAGGAACAGGAACTCCATTTGCTTGTAAAGTGGTTGCTTTAACTGTAGTTGAGAATCCACTTAAACTAGTAGTAGTACCTCGATATGTAACAGAGGTTACCTGTGATAAGTCAATTTGATTATAACTATATCCCCAACTATGATTAGTTACGGTAGGGTTTCTTGTTCCTGTTGCTGGATTAATTGGTTTAAACAAATGAAATGCTCTGAGATAATCAAATAAATATAATTCCCAATTTCCCCCAGGAGGAGCATTCCCACCATTATAACCAAATTCCATATTATAGATCTTTGAATCTCTTGCCCAACCCTGTGTATTTCCTGCAACAGTTCCAGCCACATGAGTTCCATGATTGCTAGAAATATTACTATAACTATATGGTCCAGTATAGGGAAACTCTAAAAATTCATTGTATAAAAACCAGTTAATTTGATCGACTCTACTACCACCTGTTCCGTCTGGGTTTACTGCAAATTCTGGGTGAAGAGGATTTATATGAGAATCAACAATTACTACGTCAACGTTTTTACCTGATGCAGTTGTGTTTATTGTTCCTGTTTGTGATGGATATGGATATCCATCTGTTCCCCAACTAGGTATTTGAGATCCTCTTGCACAACGAAGTAAACCCCAATTTTTTTCATTACTCCCTATTGTAGAACTTTTTTGAAATATTCCTGTTTGATTGTAATACGGTGTTACTACTAATCCCACTTCAGATGGTAATAGTTCAACAGCTAAAACTCTAGAATCATTTCTTAAAAGTTCTGCTTCTTCTTCTGTTAATAAGTAATGAGTGTTTCTAGAGATATTTCTTCTCATTGCACATTCAACTAATCTATTTGGAATAGTAATGGAACCTCCTTCGGTTTCCATGTCTTCATAGAATGCATCGAGATCTTGAAAATTTTGTAATGTTACTACGTATTCTTTCATCATGCCTCTAGTTGCAATAGAGTGAGTGATACTGTAATTGTATTTGCGGACCCAGATTTATTAGTCACTTTCATGTAAATATTTGATCCTGGTGTAGTATCGTTGTTAAATCCAAATACTGCAGGTGTCATTAGTTGTGTTTGTGGTCCAGTGGTGATAACTTCTGCAATTACACCAGCACCGTTTGCAGGATCTTCGTCTTCTAATCTACTGTAGTCAGCAGCTCTGCTATTTGAATCAGTGTAGATAGTAACCCAGGCAGCAGTACTTGTTTGTACCTTTAACAGAGAGTATGACTTAAATCCAGTAACCTCAATATATCCAGATGCATTATTTCCAAGAACTATAGTATTTGCTGCTACAGTTGTTCTTGAAGACAGACCAACTAATTGTTGACTTAATTCTGCATAATCTGCAATTCTTTTCCAAGCAGATCCATCAGAATAATATAATCTATTGGTTGTTGTTACCTTAGCAAGCATACCTGCTTTGGTAGATGCAGTTGGCAGGTCGGGGATATCATTATAATTTGCCCAATTTAAATCCGCAGCATTTCCAGTTGTAGAAACAGTTGCTAGATTTGGTTTATTTAAGATTTGAGCAATCCCAGATGTAGCATTCCAGTTTGCATTAACTTGTGGTTGTGGAATAATAGGTAGGTTTGTTAACTCATTATATGATAAAACTGATGATACAAACTGAGTACCATTTGATCTAAGAATTTTACCTGCTACTACATCATCAATATTAATTTGTAAATTAGTTCCTGTACCAAGAGATTGGTACAGTTCATCAACCATAGCATTTAATTTACTAGCACCAAATCGTATACTATCTCCAGTTCCGTCGTTTGGTGAAGTTCCAATATTTAAAGACTGCTTTGCCATGATGGTTATTCTTTTTCCTTTAGTATTTATGTTTGGTCTAAAGTTAATTGGGTATTATCTATTGTTGCAGAAGTACTATCAAGAGTTGGATTAAATCCAGTTGGTAAATCGGGAACAAGATTATCAACTAGAACTTCAGGATATACATATCCTGAACCAGAGTTTGCCACGACTACCTGATATACACCAACTCTTGCTAAGATTTGCCCATCAAAACCAGTTGGTGATAGGACGTTAACAGTTGGTCTTGTTATATATCCAGATCCAGGTGCAGTTACCAAAGCAGTATCAATTCTTCCTGGAGTAATGACTGCAGTTGCTTTACCATTTCTACCTTTAACAGATCCAGAGTATTCAAATGTTACAAGTGAATTAGATGATTCAATAACAGCAACAGTACGATTTGAATCTTCACCATCAATGAAGATTTCATCTCCAATTTCAATCGGTGGAACAACAGTTGCTGCAACAACGTCTGCATCAGAACCAATATATGAGAATGCTACGAATGAAGATCCAGCACGAGGAATTTCTGAGAATGTAATTCTTGAACCAATTAATTTAAATCCAACCCCAGGTTCCTGAAGAACACCATTGATAGCAACAATAATATTATTTTCAGGCAGAATAATATTTGATTGAACACCTTGAGTAATTGTCAGTGAGTAGAATACTCCATTAAATTTAAGGTTGAATGAACTTCTAAGTGAATCAAAGTCAAATGAGATATCATCTAACAGTCTTAGTTTACCAATATAATATGCATTAAACGTAGATCCCGCAGGTGGAGCTTCAGTGAACTGAATATTATCTGCAAAAATAGTATATGCATAGTCTGCTCCAGGTGGTTGTAGGATACCATTAACAAATACTAATAAGTGACCATCAGAATCTGGGAAGTATGGAGTTCCATTATTGTAAGTTAATTTGAATGATACTGTACTTCCATCAAAACCTCTTGCATATCTATTGACTCTTGCTACTACTTCAGTAGGATTAATATTGATTAATTTTAATCCACCATTTAATAGTAACTGTTGATTTGATAGGAAGGTTCCACTTACTTCAGTTAACCATAACTTAAAGTTTCCTCCACTTTGCTCAATTCTAGTAATTTTGCCAGAAGGTGATGATGTGGTAGTATTGACTGTAAGAACCTGACCAAATATTTTTGGTTGAAGTGTTCCAGGTTGGAATACACCAACTACAGAACTTCCAGTGTTTACATCATTATCAAAATTGCTTGTTTTGTTGCCAATAAACATTGTACCAGTTACGGAATCATATGAAATGACAGTTGCATATTGACCTGTAGGTAAGTTGTTAACAATAACATCTAGTTTATCACCTTGTAAGAAAGTGTCAGATGGATTTCCACCAGTAGTAACTGTACTTAAATTAAGTACTAGTTGAGTTACAGTAGATCCTCTTAGATATTCTCCAATTATAGGAGCATTAAATCCTACAGCATCAAAACAGGATAACAAGACTTCTGATTCAGATGCATATACAAACTCACTATATGAGAACCCACCTTGAAGTGTTTCTGTATCTAGTGTTAGTGTACCAGAAGTATTTCCGAGTATTGCTCCAGAATTGTAATTCCATTGATTAATTTTTGCAAAAGCAGCAGAATTTTCCGAATAAATTGGACTACCAGTTGAGAATGTTCCCATCATTGGTTTTAGCATCATTTTATTAGATACTGTAGTAATAGTACCAGTAGCACCACTAGTATTTCCTGTTAATACATCACCAACTTGTATACCAGGAGAAATAGAAATTAGATCCAAATAGGTACTACCATTAGTTTGATAAACGATAGCAGTATTATTTAATGCATCCTCAACAGTTTCCCCAGTAACAAATTTAGGAGGATTCTGCCCACCACCTAGTGTGATAGTATATCTATTGTATAATTTTCTAATTTGATATTTGTTGTATTGCAATGCTGAAATTTCTGCAACCGATGTTGAAGTTTCACCATATATAAATGCTGATGGTTCGAATGAAATTGAGTACGGAATAGGAATTGTTCTAGTTGCATAAGTTTTTGATGGAACCTCTACCCCAGCATCTCTAGTAATACTAGTGATGTTTGCAGGAGTATTAATTACAAGCTTGTAGATAGCAATTAATGTATCAATATAAGTTGAAGTATCACCAACAGCCAATGCTTGCTCACTATATCTTGGTTGGTTAGTAGTAGGTCCTAATGGATTTAATGTTTGAGTAACTGCTTTGTTTGCCCAGAATTTAATTCTATCCAAGTGGAATTTAAGATGGACTGGATTATATCCACTGAAAGCAATAAAATTATAGAACGCATCTAACCAACTTAAGCATCTCGCATAAGATTTAGCATTGCCATTTGTAACAAGATCATACAACATGTCAGCAATTATATCAAAACCAAAACTAACTGTTCCAGGATATAGTGGATATGCTTGTTTAGTATCGTTATATGCTTCATTTGCAATATAACTTCTATTAAACAACAAGAGTTTTGCAGCATTTCTTCTATTCTGTGAACTATACTGAGCAGATTCCTCAGAAATAATACCTAACAGTAAGTCAAATAGTGTTGAGATTGCAGAAGTTACATTTGCACAACCGTTTGGATTTTGATTAACTGGATCTCCAGTTATAGACAAGTTTCTATATGGTTGGACATTTGTATATAATGCAACATATGCCCCTGATGGAGTGTTCGTAGAGTTTTTAGCATAAAGTAAATTGTTAACTGCCTTTTGAGCAATTGGTTTTGCCAACTCTAAAGATTTATGCATTGCTAATAATTCATCTTCAACAAATAAAATATTAGTGTTAGTATCAAGGTATGTATTAAATGCATCCAGGGTTGCATTATTACCACCAGTAATAAGATCCGTCATCATCGCAGGAATGAGATGATCTCTCAAATCCCGAATGCATTTCTGCGTATTTGGATTTGTAAATAGATCATAAACAACACCAGTTGGAACATATGTCCATTTGAAATATGCCTCGATTCCCTCAACAACTTCTTCTGCAATATACTGTCTATTAAAATACAGTAAATCTGCAGCATCTCTGAATCTATCTCCAGTTGGTGCTAATATGTCTGCAATAACATCACATAGATAAGTTACTTCATTAGTAACATTTGCACTATATGTAGACACCACTGGAATAATAATAATATCCGAATATAGTGTAGTTATAGTATTTGTCAGAATACCATTGATTATTTCTCCAATTTTCTGGTATGCATAAACCGATTGTAGTAATTCATTTCCAATAAACTTCACCCCACCTGATTTTTCAAGATATGCTTTGGCAGTATAAACAGTTTGATAATTACCACCAAGATTTAAATCGTTAACGATACCATCTACAATTAATCCTGCATCTCTAGCACAAGTATCTGTACCTTCGTATCCACCTGCTTCATCCCCTGGCATAACCAGTAGTGGATATTTTGCTTTTAAATATCCCATCATTTCATCAACAATAAACTGTTTGTTCTTCCTTACATAATCAGCTGCTTGTCTGTATTCTTCTCTAGCAGAATCAATGACCTCAACAACTAATTTTTTAGACAGAGGATCTATCTGACCAATAACAGAAACAGAAGTTCTTAACGCATCATATGTTGCCTCAACATAACTTTCTGGATAAATATCAGTTACTCCACTTGGACCATCAAAGTGGAATAATAGAATATCTCCAGAATCACCTTCATGTGCTTCTACTTGTGGAGTGAAGTTTGCAGTATATCTATTAATTGCTGATATTCTCAACTCATCGATTAAACCACGGAAACCAGTACCATCTTGATATGTAGAACCTATTCTTAATGTTTGACCAACATAATTTAAGTCGTCTGCAAATGTTTGAGTTTGAAGAACTCCATTAATATACATCTTAGTAGTTAAATTACCTTTAACCACAGCAATATGAGTCCAAGTATTTACTGGGATTGTTTCATTAGAAATAATCCTATTAGCACCGTTTGTATAATATACAACTTGATTTAATGTATTGATATACAATGTAGGAACAACCTGAGCCCCTGGGTTTGATGATCTCATATCAAGTAGATATTGTGAAGTGGCATTTACTGTTTTGTAAATCCACATTTCCATTGTCCAATTATTAGTACCCAATCCAAGTTTTTCTGGATTATCAATTTTAATATTATTTGTACCAGTGTTGCTTACTCCAAAGGCAGCTGAGGAAATACCAAACTTATTGCTATAAGTTGGTAATATCTTATTAGGTACAATTTTTGTAGCAATAATAGTATCTAATGTTAACCATAAAGTATCAATTGCAGATGCAATATCAGCACACTGTGGAGTTGATGTATCTACAGTAATTGTCGTATCCTTATTTGGTGCTATAGTTGTATATTTTGCAAAATTCAATGTAAAGATTGCAGAACCTGTTCCAGCAGTAGATGGATTTTGGTTTAATAATAATGTAGTATCTGATAATATTGAAACAACACGGGTGTCGGATGAGAATCCAGTTCCAGTAACATCCATACCTTCAACAATACCAACAGTTGAAGTTACTGTTAATGTAGTTGATGCAGCTCTAACTGTATTTGGCATGGTAACAGTAAAGTTACGCATTGCTGCAATCATTAGATCTCTACCATACTTATATGCTGCTCGTGATTGTTCTTCTTCTCCAAGAATAAATTGAATGTTTCCATTGCCATCTACATAGTAATCACCTGCAGTTATAACTGAAGAATTACCACCATACAATAAATCGAATACAAATGCTTCTACAATCTTTCCAATATCTCTCTTACACTTAGTTTCTCCTGGTGAAAAATCACCTGGATTTTCTGCAGGAATTCCTGCAATACTTCCACTAGTAATAGCAGTAGTTAACATGGTGAATAATGTAGAAATTGTATTCTTAACATTCACGCATGAACTTTCATTTGTGTTTGATGACGTACCTGACCCTGGAGTGGGGTCAGCCGTAATTGTTAAATCTTTGTATGGTAATGCGTTTGTAATTGCAGAATAGCACAGATCTCTTGCTGCATTAAAAGCAGCTACAGCTTGTGCCTCTTCACCAACTAAACCATTATTAATTGGTGCACCATTGGTAAAATAGTATAATGTCGATTGTCTGGTCCACTTGTTACCACCATCATATAAATCTTGAGCAATTGATAATACAATCAATCTTATGTCTCTCTTACACTTATCTGGACCACCAGGAACTGAAAATGTAGGATATTGTGATATAAGTTGATTGTATGCATTGATAACAATGTAATCAAGATTTCCACGTATTAAGTTTGCCGCATCTTTGTAACGATATGAATTTGATGGGGATTTTGGATAATAAAAATCTGGATATTTTCTAGCAATATAACCAATAATTTCTTCTTTGATTAACTCAGTGTTTGCACTAATTCTATTGGCTGCATCAACAAACCTAAAATTAGGTGTAGGTGTGAGTCTTACTTTTGGTGTTCCTGTATTAGTGATCTTCCAGTTTGCTAGTCTCTCATTAGCAGTGAATACTCCAGTTGGTGGTTTTACATACAAATAAGCATTTGCTGTGTTTACGCCAATAATTTCTGCTTGAGTTCCACTAGTTAATCCTGTCAGAGTAAATTCTGGGAAGAAGGTGCCTGCTGTTTTATTCTTGTAAACAATCTTTCTAGATCTAATTGTTTCACCAGTAGTAAATGCACCATCTGTAATAGTAATTGAATTCAGAGAATTTAAGTTACCATCATTTAATGCTGTTGTTAAAATTGCAACTAGAGTATCAATATTAGATCTGATGTTTGCACATGAACCTGGATTTGTGTTTCCTGGTGTTCCTGATGTTGGAGATGGATCGAATATAATACTCAGATCTTGCTGAGCACCAGGAATTGTTAATCCATTTACTACAGCCAGTTTCATGTAGTCACGAGCTTTATTGAACCCAAATACTGACTGTATTACTTCTCCGTCTAATCCATAAGATAGCAATTGAGTGTCACTACTAAAGTATTTTTTAGTGTTGGTAACAATGTTAGCATTACCAGCAGATGCTAAATCATTACATACCGCATCAATTATATATCCAAGATCTCTTTCGCATTTTGCAGTACTATTATTTGGGAAATCAAAATCTGGATATTCTGCTTCAATATCATCAATTACCTGATTGATGATTGCAGTTCTATTTAATTGAATTAGTTTCTTGGCATCGAGTCCTCTATGGAAATCTGGTACATTAGCATTAGCATATGAAATTTCTACATTTCTAATGTAATCACCTTCAGACCAAGTTCCAGATGAGTTGTCGTATACTAAATTAATATTTTGGGCAAACTCTGATAGGGGGAAGTTTTGGTTGACAAATTGAGTATAATTATCAACTTTTGCTGCACCAATAATTGTTTTACTAACATCATCAGTAATAGTATTGGGATTTTGTGGTAGAGGCAGTCTCTCAAAAATCAGACCAAAGAATGAAGATCCAGTGTTAATCGTGAGACTTGAGACAACTTGATTTGTTTGAGGATCTCTATATGGACCAATCTTTGTAACTTTTGCAACGATTCCAGTTTGTGCACTGATGAAGAAATCATTTAGTTTAATTTCAAATAAACCTGTTTCATACTTAGATGTACCAAAAGTTTTACTAATAATGAGTCTATTAGTTTGTGAACCAATATTCCATACACCAGGATTTGAGAAAGGCAATGATGCAATTGATCCACTAGATAATGCATTAGTTAAAATTCCAACAATAGTAGCAATTGCAGATCTAACATCAGCACAATTGTTTGGATTTAGGTTAGTATTAGTATTTGGATTTGCTCCTCCATTAGTAGCGGATACTTTATCTGCATAAATATCAACATCTTTAAATGGAAGTTGATTATTAACTGCTTGCTGCATATAATATACTGCTCTGTTGAAAGCATATATTGCTTGCTCTTCTTCACCAAGAAGACCATTTACGAGTGGAGCACCATTGTTAAAGTATTTTTTAGTTGTCTCAATTATATTTGAATTACCAGCACCCTTCAAATCTAAACGAGTAGCATCGACGACATAACCAATATCTCTCCTACACTTATCTGGACCACCAGCTCCCCCAGGAACTGAAAATACAGGATATTGTGTTTGTAGATCATTAAATGCTTGCTCAATGATATATGTTCTATTACCTTCAATTAAATTAGCTGCATCTTGGAAACGGTTTCCACTTTGTGCTGTTAAATTATTCCAAGCACTAATTTGTGTTGGGAATTCTGGGAAATATGTTGCTAAGTTAATTTCTTCAACAATTGCAATTTTTTTGTTGAGATTTGTAATCTGCTCACCAAACTCAAAAATTGTATCCTGAATAACAGTAGAAACAGAGACTAAGGTAGCATTTAACCCTGTAGCAGATGCCACAATAGTTTCATTGACCTGGAAAGATCCAACAACATTAATTACATCTAGATAAGACGTTGTACTAGAAACAACAACCGCAGTTGCGTTTGTAGTAATACCTCTAATCTGTTGATTGATTTCTGGTAAAATACCTGAGATGTTAGAAATTGCAATTCTTTTTACTTGTACAGGTTCAAACTCAATTTCTCTATAAACTACAGAAGCAGGTGGCTTTGGTGGTTCAGTAAATTGGATATTACCATTTGCAATCGTATATGATTGTACAGGAGCTTGTACAATACCATTGATAAGAATCATTGACTGACCAGTTGAAGCAATTGCTTGGTCTCCATTGATCTTAAGTGGGAAAGCTGTTTTTTCTCCATCAAACAGTGAGGATATATCATCAATTTTTTTGACGACTGATGTCAGAATTTCTTCTGATGATGTAAGTCTCTTATTTCTAAAGATAACATCACTATTATTAAATTCTGAATAAATTGGTTGAGCAGCAGCAAAGTTAATAATCTCTGCAAAATTTGTAAATTCTGAAATGTCTACTCTCTTAGTAAAATCAGTAGCAACTTTTCTACCAGAAAGATCCTTACCACCTGTTAGATTCAATTGACCAAAGATATTAAATCCAGCAGGGTGGTTAATTTTTCTTACAGTATCTCTCCAAGTGTTGATTGGAATTTCACTATTAACCACATATGCAAAGTCTTGATAAAAATAGGAGTCTTGAATTTTTTGTACAATCTCTGATGGTTTACCAACGTTATCAATAAATTTACCAGTAGTTTGTGTTAATGAACCAATATTCAATGTTCCTACTGCAGTATTGATGTTATCAATGGTTCCACTTGCTTTAGAAATAATACCAGTGACTTTTTCACCGACTTTCCAATCCCCAGTATAATCAACTACTTTTAATAGTCTTGGACCAATCTGCCAACCATTGTTAGTTGAAACATAACCAACTGCAGAAGGGTCATCTAAATTATTACCTTGGAATACCTTTTCACCTTGTAAGAATCTAGAAGTTTCTACAATTGCTTCTGCCTTACCACCAAATACCTCAGTAAGTAAAATCTGCTTACCTGAACCATTGTTCAGGAAAGTAATAAATTGACCATTCAGTGCATCTTGAGCTGTGAGAGCAATTCTTAACTGGTTATCTTCAAGACCATTTATACTACCTGCAATAGCAAAATAAATTTGACCTTCAACTAACGATGTTAAACCTGCCGAAGATGGTTGTGGTAATTGTCCTATTGTAGATCCAATGTCATCTGCTCTTAAAGAAACTTCAGCTCCAGTACCGATTCCATGAGGGAAATTAAACTGGAAATACCCAAGGTCAACGTTTACCACATATACAAATTCTGATTTCAATACTACTTTTGGTTCAGATGAATATCCAGATCCAGGATCTTTAACAAAAATTTCCTGAAGACGATTGTTTTTAACTGTTGCAACAGCAATTGCACCAGTTCCACCACCACCTTCTATAATTACTGCAGGAGCAGTTGTATACCCAGAACCAGGATTGGTTACTTTAATTTCTGTCAATACTGATGTATTAAACAGTTGTAAAATTGTTGGGAAAGTAATTTCTGGTTGTAGTGTATAATCATGAGGGTAGTCAAAACCAAAGTTATTGTTCTTTAACCTTTTAATTTTACCAACTTGAGTTCCCTGCAGGAACACAGAAGCACCATTACCTTGAGGAGGAATAACTACGTCCAGAATACCTCCAGAACCTGCCAAACTTGGTCCAAGAATACCAGGGACAGCATCTATTTGAATAAATCCTGTAGTATATCCCTTACCAGGATCAATTAGATCTACATCAGTGATAGTTCCAGATACAGGATCACCACCCAATTCTACTGTAATATTAACTTTTCCACCTTCACCATCTCCAGAGATTGGAACATCTTTATATACACCAAGAGCGTATTCAGTTCCACCATTAGTAATATCAATCCTATCAATCTGTCTATCAGAAGCTATATTAGTAACGATTGGCAGTTTCTTATAGAATCCACCTTTGTTTACTAATTTAATAGAATTGATTGGACCTGCTGCTTTGATAGAAGTTGTTGAATACGAAGTCGAATCTAAGATTACTGGTCCTTCTGGTTCTCTTTCTAATTGGAATTTAAACGTTTTTGAAGTTGGAGTTGCAGTGATTCTAAATTTACCCTTATATGGAGTCTCAACAACGTCAATATACGAATTAACACCCACTGGACTATCTGCACCAGTTCTTGCAGGATCAAAGTAATATGAGATATTTGTTACATCACCAATAGTTTTAAATCTAACATAAGGAATTACACCTGGTGGATCAAGTCCTGGATTTCCACTTCTTGTAATGTTGTTAAATGAATATTCCAACTTGTATTGATTATCTTTTGAAAATGATAGGTAATATCCTGCATTAGATGAATCTCCAACATCAAAGATATATTGATGTCCTTTAACAAATACTAAAGATGGATGCTTTGCGTAAATATTAACAGCAGTTATAGAAGTGCTGGTAATAGGATCTAATTGAGTTACAGATCTTAATGCAAAAGTAAATTCTCTAGTATTGATAACTCTATTGACAAAGAAACTACCATTAAACACATTATATAAGAATCCTTCAACAAAGATAATATCTTTTGCAAGATAATTGTGTGCTCTTGATGCAACAACGTAAAGATCTCCAGTATTCGTATTTGATACGGACTTAACAATTTTTCTAAGATTTGACTTTAAGGTTATTTTTGTAACTGCAGTGAGACCTGTTAATGTAGCTACAGTATGTGCAGCATTAAATGAAATGTTAACTCCATTAAATCCAATAGGTACAATATCTCCAGGTAGGAAATTAGATCCCGCAATAACGTCAACAATTTTTAGGACATAATCATCGGCACTATATGCCTTAAATTCTTTTGTGCCAGCAACTAGATCACTCGTATAATTAGATAGAGGAATTGTAAAAGTGCCAATATTTGTTGTAAATGGAACTTCCAAAAATGTATATTCAAATTCATTAATAGTATCGACAGAATCTTTAATTCTAGATGTAGTATTTAAAGTTCCAAAAATTTTACCAATGGTAACATAATCATCACCAGCTTCGATAATCTTACCATAAGCACTAACAACGTTTTGTGCATTTTGTCCAGTTCCTTGAACAGTGTACCATTCAAGTTGTGATCCAACTTTAAATCTGCTTGGTTGATTAAATGTAATTTTTTTAACAATATCAACCTTTGTTACTGAGGAATCTTTAAGATAATACTTATCAATTACATTAGCAGATATCTTAAGTGTTTTTCCAGCAGGTGTTGGAATGGTTGCAGTCCTAGATGCCCAAGTTTCTGTTCCTGAAGTAAATGTGTAATTTCCAGGCAAGTGAAGGCTAACGGCATCAGAGAAATCCAATAACTGATAACCAGCACTACCAGGTGAAAACGGACCTACAGTTGCTACTAAGTCTTCATCAATTGAATATGTAACATTTGTTATTAGTACACTGCTAATAGTGTTTAACGAAGTAACAGCATATGATCCAAGTTTAGTATGGTTGTTGTCAAATTTAATTAAAGAAGAAATATCATATGTTTTTCCAACATTAAAGTGTAGTAATAATGAAGTACGAGCATCTTTATCAAATGATGCTGTTGGAACTGTAAAAGTAGTTGTATATCTTGCAAGACCCTTAGTGACTCTAACTTCATCAATAAAACCATTTAGATCATATGGACTGTTTCCTACAATATCTCCACCAAGTTTAATACCTCGTGCAGGATAGTTAACTGTATCAACAGCACTAGTTGGTTGAAGAACACCATTAACAAATAGTCTAGTTGTTCCACCTGATCTAGAAACTGCAATGTGATACCATGTGTTTGTTACAACTGTTGTGACAGAGAGTAAATTTATACCACTACCTGTTATGTACCTAACAACACCAGCTGCGGTAACGTCAATATATGGAGCCACGTCAGAACCAGATGTTCTTTGATCCCATAAAACTCTAGTGTTGGATAGATTATTTAAACGAGCCCAAAACTCAATTGTGAAATCACCTGTTTCAAATCCATATCCTGCATTTGATTCTATGGTTACATAATCACCATTTCCATCAAAGGATACGGAACTTCCTCCAAATTGATATTGTGCTGTTGAAATAGCAGCATTTCCAACAAATGTTGGTGTTACAATATCAGATGTAGTTACACCAAACACCACCACATCTGCAGAACTATCTGAACAAATACTATATCCTTTCCAAGCACCATTTACATTAATTCTAGAATCATTTAAAATAGTACCATTGTGCTTAAATTTAACTAGATCCACAAAGGAACCAGTTGAAGTTTCTACACTTATACCTAGAGTAACATTATTAAATACATCGACTGTATGACCAACTCCTTTTAATCTAGTGAACGTAGTTGCTGCTGGAGATATCCTCTTTGCCCATACTGGTTTGTCGTATTGTTCTAGATCAATTCTAAACAGAGTAACTTTCTCTGGTTCAGATGTAGCTACATTAATTTCTGTAGCATATAGGTACATGCCTTCATAATCATCAATCTTAATTTTTGGATTAGTAAATTTGTAGTTTGTTGGGTTTTGTATTCTTCTTCCCCAATCATGAATTAAATCAATATTATCATATGATAGTCTTCCATAGATAATATCTTCTCCACCTATAATTCCAGTCCAATAAACGTAACCGTCATGGGCATAGATATCAGTGAGTACTTCTTCTTCTGAATCTGTAGTTAATTTTCTTTTCTCTACAATATCACTCAGTTCTGACATTAATACAAACCACATATCATTGCCAGATTCACTATTTGTATCTGTATAACCACCAATAATTAGAGCATCTAATTCATCAGACCAATCAATTGCAGTAGCATAATCTCTTCTAGTATTTCCAGAAATACCTGCAAGTTCTTTTTGCCATTGGATGATACCATCAGGTTGATTATTACTATTAAAACCAGAAATATACTTAGCAACTAAGACATCAGGATTATATGTTAAGTTTACAGTATTTTGAATTGTATTTCCAACAACATAAATTGTGTGTGGGTTTGTATCTACAACAACTAATCTATTCCACACTGCAAATTTTACTCCAGCCGTTGGCGCAGATGGTGTTAGGGTTCTTTTCCATACTAATCTACCATCATTATTAAACTTTGCTAGTACTGCAATACTATCTCCATTATCCCTAATAAATCTACCACAAGAATAGATACTTCTATCTTCAGCAATCTTAGAGTCTTGCCACTCAATATAACCACCAGCACCATCAAATTCTGTAGCAAAATAATTTGCTTTTTTGAAAATTTGAGGATGAGTTACTCGAATTTGTGGAGGATTATCTACATCATATGAATTACCAGAATTTATAATGTTAACTTTTGAAATTCTTCCTTGTGATTCTAAACTGATATCCAATAATGCATCTTGACCATCACTTGTAATTAATTCATATTCTGCTGGAATATCATTATTATAACCAATACCTTCTTGGATTACTGCTACTTGCTCCAATCCAGAAACAGTTTTAACTTTAAATGATTTGAAGTTAGTGTCTAATGCAGCCTCGGTATCAACAATTACAATGTCACCAATTGCTAATCCATGGTCATCTTCTGTGGTAATTGTTGCGATAGTATTGACATCATCAAAAGTAGTTGTATAATTTAGAATTTTTGGTCCCTTCACAGACTCTACTTTTGCAGATGCACCAAATCCATCAGTTCCTTCATTATCAAATGTAACTTTATCGTTGACTTTATAACTGACACCTGGATTTTCAATGACAAATCCATCAATTTGTGCAGATTCAAATTTAGTAATAGTATCTACTTCAATATCAACTTTTGATTCAATATCAACAGATGGGAAATAATCAAATAGTTCTAATGACTGCTCTTCTGTCAATTCGAGAATTTCATCTTCTTCATCGGGTACAATTAATCCATCATTGTTAGAATCTTGAATTTCAAAGATAATAGTTTCACCATTCTCAGTAGTAATCGTATCTGTTCTTTGATTTGGTTGTCTATCTGTATCAATATCTACGTCTTCATATGGGTCTCTAAATCTTACAACATCTCTAGGAATATTAAATTGTACAGCAGTTTGTGATAAGTTCCACTTATCTACTGCTGAATAATATTGAGGTCCTAGAATATATGGGAATACAGGGTTTCCTTCTGCAGATGCATCAATAGTTACAAAGTATGCATATGTTCCGTTTGGAAACTCAGGAGTTTTACAGAATCTTCCATTATATTCATCCAAATCTCCTGATCCAAAACCATATTCATAATCTTGTATAAATGAACCAGCTGGATGGAATGATAAAGGTGGACCATCAATTCTTTTTGGAATAGGATTAGTATCTACGTTGTATATAATATTTGCTTTTAATTTATATGAAGTTACTAACCTACGTACTCCTTTAGATGAATCTGTGGGATCTGTGAAACCATATGGTCCGTAAATAGGATTTCCATCAAATGCCCATCCAAGAATTGGTGAATGTGAGAATGTTCCTTCTTTTTCTTTAATAACTTGCTGAGAATTTTTGAATACATTATCTCCAAGGACATATCTCAATGTTTGTGGATTTGATATGTGTGCATATTCACCACCATACTGAGTATTATAACCAGCAAATACATATCCACGAGCAGAATCCAATTTAGTTTTTAGTTGATATTCTAAATCATATACCCATTGGAATACATTTGTTTTAAAAACCGCACCTTGTCCAATAGATTCCAAACGAATACTAGTTCTACCTTGAGTATAACCTACACCTCTATTGATAATCACAACACCAATTACTTTTCCTTTATCTTCACCTATTGTTCCAATAATTGCTTTTGCCTTTGCACCAAATCCATCACCATTAATATAAACATTAGGAGCAGTAGTATATCCTTCACCAGAATTAATTACAGCAATTGAAACTACTCTACCATTAATAATGATTGGTTGTGCTTCTGCTTTTACACCAGAACTTAAAACAATAGCTGGAACGCTTGTGTAATCTTTACCAGTTTTCGTAACAGTTACTTTTTTAATAGGTCCTCTAACTTGTGCAGTTGCAGTAGCACCATTGCCGCCACCACCAGAAATGCTGATAAGTGGTTCTGATGTATATCCTTCTCCTGGAGTTTCTACTAAAATTTGAGTAACCACACCATTGGTTACAATTGCCTTTGCAGTTGCACCAGCTCCTCCTCCACCAACGATAGACACCAATGGTTCTGTTTTATATGCTTCTCCACCTGATGTTACATCAAATGCTGAGATAGCTCCATTAACTACTACTTCAGCAGAAGCTCCTGTTCCACCACCACCTACGAATGTCAGGGCAGGAGGTGAAGAAGCATCATATCCCTCTCCAGGAACAATAATATCAACATTAGTAATTCCACCATAAACTACAGATTCTTGTGATTTATATGACCATGCTGTTACACCATTAACCCAAGTTGCAATTGCACCTGGTTGGATATTGTATCTTACAGAAGTTGTATTTGCTACTAATGGGAATCTATAAAGTTTTCTCTGATTTCCTGGAATGAGTGCGGAGTTTACAAATGGTCCAATTTTATAGTTAGGAATTCCAGTTGCTGCTACATATACATATTCATTATTAAAGAAAGTATTTTGTATATTACTTGTAAAATTAGTAACTAAGTTATTAACTTGAATATCATCACTCTTTCCTTTATTTAAGTCAACTGAAATTAAAATATTTCCTTGAGGTGATAACTCAGCAGGTTGAGGTAATTCATACGAAAAAACAAAATTACTAATACGTGCCGAAACTAAGAATGAACCATTATAAACAATTGGATTTGCACCATAAACAGTTACTTGGTCACCAACTAGAAGACCATGAGGATTTGTACAGGTTACCGTTGCAGTTTTGTTGTTTAATCCCCCAGGAACAATCTGTTCAATTTTAACTAATTTCTTGACGTTAAATAACCAATTAGTTACTTTTTTATCTTCTGTAGATGCCCCCAACTTGGCAACATTTAATTTATCTCCAGGCAAATAATATGAACCAGAATTTGTTAATTCTGTAGTTGCTGCTTCTGCAATCCCCACCACTTTCAATTTAACTTGATTTGGAGTTCCAGCATTTGCATATAGGAAAATATCAGAAGTGATGGATGTTCCAGCATCCCAATTAGAAGCTACATTGTTCTTAGAACGAGTACATTCTAAGAACTGATTTAGTGTCTTTTCTTTATATTGAATATATTCCTGAACATCATTTTCTGTGCCTACAATAATGATGCCATTTCTCTCTGGCCATCCAAGAGTGGAGTCAACAGTTAATATGTTAGTATCTTCATCAACACCTTCTACTAACTTTGTTTTGTATGGGATAATAAAATCACCTACTTTAGTTTCTTCTGAAATTGCAATTTCGTAAATTTGATTTTCACCAACAAAAATTGAAATTACATTTTCAACAAGAGCAGATGCATATTTTACATGACTATCTACATCATCTTCATACTGCGTGATAATAGTATTGATTAAATTCCCAGGATCCCCATCAATTAATTTAACACGTAAAACGGTATCTACAGACCATGTAGCTGCTGATGGCTTGAATAATTCTTCTTTGGGATAACTTACTGAAATATTCTCACCAAATATTACCTTGAAGAGATATTCTAAAGCATTTTTAGTTCCCTTTGACAGATAGAAATCTTTTATTGATTTAATAATCTGAGCAGAATTTACTTTAGTATAATCAATATTAAAAGATGGCAAATATTGATCTACAAATCTTTTAAAAATTTGAAGTAAAAATAATGAATCTAAATTTTTAACTATGGCACCCTGTCCATGTTGTCTTGGACGAGATGCTAATTCATTTCTAAATACCTGCTCTCCATTATCATCATAATTAACTACATTACTTACACCCCTACTAACATCAACAAATGCTGAGGGGGTGTATTCGGATCCTTCCGTAAGAATTGTAAATCCAGTAACTTCACCAACTCCAACATTTGTGGATGCTTTTGCTTCTGGTGGTGGGGAAATGAATACGGTTGGTGGTTCTGATGAAGAATATCCACTACCAAATGCTGTAATATTAATATCTGTAATTGTACCATTAAAAATTGTTGCAGCTGCTTTGGCTCCTGTTCCACCGAAAGCAAATCCATTAATATCTTTTCTATTATCGACAATGTATACTGATGGTGGATCAATATATCCAGTTCCACCACTAAGAATTTCAATATTAGTAACACTACCATTATTTACAATTACATCTAAAATTTGTGCTCCGACAGGATCAATAATTCTAACTCTAGGCTCAAAAGTATATCCGTTTCCTCTAGAAATAACTTGGAAACCACTTACTTGATCGTCAGTTAATACTGCTCTTATAATTGCTTGATTACTACCTGGCGTTGTTGGTGGATCAACATAAATTATTGGTGGATTTTTGTATCCATTTCCACCCTTAAGAATCGATAGACTTCCTCCAAGAATTTTTCCCTGTCCATCAATTGCTGCTTTACTTGTAATTTTTGCACCACCAGGATTTGTAAATTTAACTTTTGGTGGAGTAAGATAACCAGAACCACTATTTAATAGTTTAACCTTGGATACAGATCCAGTCTGATCATCTATAACAACTTCTGCTACAGGTCTAGTTCCGTTCTCGGGTGGATCATCAAAACTAATTAAAGGTGGATTTAAAGATGTGTAACCTGTTCCACCATACAATAGATTAAAGGTTTTTACACCATCAATCAACGCAACCGCAGTTGCATCTTTTCCAACTTTTGCATCTATAGTAACTTTTGGAACAAAATTAGTAGAATATCCAGATCCACCATCAATGACGATAATAGATGTAACTTTACTATTTTCAACCTTAGATATGATTTGTGCTCCTTTACCACTATCTTTAGCAGTATACTCAATAGATCTTATGAAGAGTTTTGAACCTGGTGATGGAGTATCTGTTAGTAAAATTTCATTTTTTGATGTAAATACATAATCCTCATATGGAGTCAATAGCACTTTATCCAATGTAACTATTGATAGGATCTCTGATCTTGAAATATATGGTTGCTGATTTGTTAATAAACGATATTTCTTGGTATTTTCTAAGGTAGTAATTTCATCGAGTGGTTTAACAGCATTCTGTGCAAATCCAAGAAGATATTTGATGTAAGTTCCACCATCTCCATCAGCAGAGGTTTTTGGTCTAGGTGGAGTAGTAAATATAATATTTGTTCCTGAAATATTATAATCAATATCAGGTTTTAAAATTTTTCCATATAGTGAGACAATTAAATGCTCTTTATCAATAGGACTAACTGGTTGTCCAGCAACACGTAACGCATACGTGTTTCTCATAATTGGTGGTGTACCAGTTGGAACTAACTGTGGTAATAATGATTCTAATACTTGGTATCTTGAATCAAATTCAACAAGACTAATCCCAGGAGTTAAAACTACATTGGGGGACTTTGTTATACCCTCATAGTAAAATACTTCGTTATCAATTAAGAACGAACCATCTTTCTCTACAAAACCAGTAACATCTTCAACAAAGACAGTGGAGTCTTTATATCCAACATCATCTAACAGAATTGTAGAACCTGTTAGTGAAATAGGATTATAAGTGTTAACATTTAGATATTCACCCAAATTGTTAACAATGTCGTATGGACGACCTGTTTTCTCTTGTGATTTATAATATTCTTGAAGCAAGGTATAGAAAATTTCATTCTCTTCTTGAATAAAAAGAGGTTGTTGATCTTTAACCCTATCGGATACCTTAATATTCATGTCTTACCTAAATTATGTTGCTAGAAACAAGATGTAACTGATGGATCATCAATATCGGGGAATGATGTAAAGATTGCTCCAATATTTAGATCATTGATTGATCCAAGGACATTAGGATCTAATGTAAATGGATCGAAAGTTCCAGCTCCCTGAGTTACTGTTGCTACATCCTGAGGAATAATCACAGGAATTGATATATCTAGTAACGTTCCAGGTGGAGGTGTAATAATAGGAGAAGCAGGAAGTGCTGTAGTATTTATAGTGCCTAGAACACCTGTTCCTGTTGGTGATGCGGTGCCTATACCAGAAATACCAAGAACTTTTATAGGTCCAAAACAAACAATTCCTTTTTTATAATCAACAGTACCAATTTTATTTTTTAGAATAATAGTTTTTGAGTTAAGAGTTGTAATTAACTGTACAGTTCCTTTGCCATCATCTCTCATTCTGACAGGAACAAAAACTGTTTCACTGTTTCCAACAAAAATACCAGCATCTAATTGATCAGAATAATTTAGATTAATTAATTGTTCAGTAATGCCATCTACGAAAAATTCATTTGTGATCATAGCATTAAATAATGCTTTACATGATACACCATCATTTCCGTTACCAACAAAATCACTAGGATTTACAAGACTTTGACCAAAATTTAAACAAGTTGAGTTGTTCTCACCAAATTCTGGAGCAAATTTCTTGGTTACTGTTACTTGAGTTATATTTCCTTTTACCGATGGATCTGCAGCATCAATAAGACAATTCAGTTTAGAATAATCAATTCTGTTTCCAAATTTATTTAAGTTAGACTGACCATTAAATTCACCAATAATACCTTGCACTTTACCTACCAAGTCGGTATTACTTATTGATGTTAGATTAGGATCATAGTAAACATATGATTTAAGATTCATTGTCATTTCATCAGCACCAACAATGACAGGTTCAATAGAAGCCATGGCATATTCTTTTAAGTCTTTAACAATAGACTTTCTTGTTGCTTCATTTAATTGAGTTCCAGATTTTGTTTTAATTGCAATGTATACTTTACCATAAATTGGAGGTGTTAAAGTTTCTCCTCCATATGCTTTAACTGCGACTGCATTGGGGTATACCATTTGAGTAATGGTCTCGTAATCTTGCTCTGTAACTGCTCTATACTGTGCCGTATAGAGTCTAGGAGCACGGTATTTGATAGTTGTGATGTCTTCTGCCATTACACCATCCTGAGACCCCTGTATGGTGTTAATTCTGACCACTGCTGGGTCAATAGCCCTACCTAAATTATCAACAAATTCACCAATAGAATAAAACAACTTACAACCGTTGCCATCTGCACCTTTGGTACGAAGATATGAAAGAATAATATATTCTCCATCAATTAATTTTCTACCAATAGTTCCATCTCCAAAAGTTACTTTATATTTTGTATCTTCAATTTCTTCTATAAAGTAAACTCTGGAGGTAGAATCTAAAGTAGTAATATTTCTTACGGGAGTGTAAGTATCAATTTCTTGAGACTGCTCAGAAGGACGAATATAAACTTCCAGTAGTGTAGTATCAACGTCAGCATTCGGAATAATATATTCTTGATTTACAGTATTATCTACAGTATAATTAAAATTTAATCTATTTCCTTGATATATGACTAATTTATCAAATGTTGCAACTCCTGTAATTGGATTAACATTTGCAAAAATATCTTTTAAAGTGGCAAATGTGAAAGAATCATCATCTGTAGAACTAACAAAATTATCTCCTGCTTTCAGTTTAATGTAATTTGGATATATCCCTTCAGAAGTTAAACTAGATTGAATTTGAATTTTAATACATGCTTTTGCCGCTTTAAGTGATGCTGGAGTATAGTTGAGTAATTTTGCAACCTTTACAACATTTTCTCTAATTGTGGCACTTTCCAAAAAGTGCTCATTGACAATCATGTTAGCATTAAATGCTGTGTAATAAGTATTATATGCAAGAGTATCCAGCAAATAAGAAGAAGCTGATCCCTCAAAGTCATAATCTGTAAAATCTTTTCGTGTTCTTAGGTATGACTTAATCGATTCTCTTATTTGAAAGAAATCTAATGCTGTTAATCTACTTGGTACTCCTGCGGTCATGGATTTATCCCTTTGTTAGAAGAAAACTAAAGTTTTTCATTACTGGTTGACCAATTATTTGATATTCAACAGTAACAGAAAGTGCATTTAAATCATAACGATCATCTTCTACTTCAATATTAAGTATTTTAATTCTTATCTCATTGTTCTGGAGAGAAACTGCAATCTCGTCTCGTATAGCATCAATCATAAATGGGCTATAATTTTCAAATAACATACCCATTAAATTACTTCCAAAATATGGTTGGAATAATTTTTCTCCTCTAGCAGTTAAAACTATGTTTCTAACTGACTGTTTTATTGCCTCTTCATTTTTTAACGTAGAAAAATCACCAGTAACAGGGTTAGACTTAAATGATAAACTAAAGTCTTTGTACCCTCTACTGGTGAATTCTCTTGATCGGCTGCTAATTCTAGCCATATTTTATACGTGCCATCTCTCTACGAAATCATCAAATCCTCCTTTTCCACCACACCATTTCGATAATCTGTTTTTTGGAACTTGATATGTGTTTTTTGAAAGATATTTTTCACTGGCATAATCTGTAATCAAACACCTCGTTCCAAATTCTTGCATCATATAATTCATATCTCTATCGGGGTTTGGACTTTGTGCCATAAATCTCCTAAAATGTCTGTGAACAGAACTTTTTAGGAGGTTGCTATCTCCCAAATCTATTTAGCAAGCATATCAATGTCTTCACCTAAGACTTCACGTAACATTTCATCATTCCAATGACTATAATATCCCATATCACGCAATATAACACGATATTTCCTCAAAACTGCACGAGTATTTAAGAAAATAATATTGTGCTTGCCATTATTTGACTGAATTCCATTGATGTAAGTGTTATAAGTGGCACAATCTTCTAAAAATATGTACTCTGGAAACTTTTTATTGTAAAATTCTACCCAAAATTGGATACTAGCTAGGTCAAGATAGTCCTCAACCACATAAAAAACGACATCATACCCAGAAACGGGCATAATGTCCTCTGCTTGACACTCTACAATTAGGGTTTTTGCTTTAGCAGCAAACGGACAAACCGCAAAACCTCCTAATTCTGGACGAACTTCAGATATTCTTGCAATCCATTCTTGTATATCTGTCTCTATTTTATTTTCCTTGTCCACGATATGCTTTTTTCCGTCCATTTCTTGCAGTTGCAGCAAGATTTGTGTTCTTAGAACGTCCCTGAGATGTAAGATGTGGTTTCCCAGGAACATAATTTGTCTTTACTAGACCAATTTTTGATTTTGCCATAAAATCTCCCTCAAAGATTACTTAAGATGATAGCACTAGTGGTGCTCCGAATGCAACAACTGACGAACATGGATAGGATCTAAACGGTGTTCCAAATCCAAGAGGATCTAATACCCTAGCTACTCTTCTTTTTAGAGCAAATACAGTAAAAGTCATTGCAAAAACAAATCTTATATGTCCAACACCAAACATATCCTCAGCAGTTAAAATACTACAGGGAATTGGTGTTGGAATTGGACATATACTTGGACCGCATGGACACATGTAAATAATAAGATTCGTACATGCTGACGGATGTGTTATAAATGCATCAAAGTCCAACATAATTGGCAACTTGTGTACCATTACAAGAGCATTTGCAATTGTGATAGGACTAATTGGAATTAGTGGAAATGGTGGCCACCAACATGTAAAGTTCTTCTCTATGATAGATCTTGGTATTGGTGGTGAACCGCAGGGTTGCACAGAATGCACCACAGGCGGCAAACAAATACCATGCCCACTACATGGTAGTCCTGCGTGAAATGCTACTGGTGAGATCCAACCTTTCATATTAGTTTGTTGCGTTTAAACAAATGTCAAAATATGGATTGCCTAATCTATTTACTGCATCAGCATAAACTTTAGCTGATCCAGTTGAATAGTTTTTGACTGTAACCGTACCTTTAAAAGGACCTAAACGAACTAGATCATTATTTTGGTCAATTACAGTCGGATCAAAAGCAATCGAACTATCTATATCAGTAATACCCTCACATACTGGCATTGTGTAAATATAATTATCCCACTGCCCCTGCAGACCTACACCATTCCCATCACCATCATAACCTGAATACTTTTGAAACAACCCATTTGGACCAGAATAATGATCCCATGATGTATTTGGTTGATTAGGTCCATTATATTTTGGTGTGAGAACTACAAGTCCAAGTCCTCCCCACCGATAACTCCGACCATTGAGTCCTATCCCACTCGTTCCTGTTAAAGTAGTTGCTGGTTGTCCAACCCAAACAAAATATGCATCATCTACACTTAGGTGTGTGTAATCATATACATTTTCATCCAATCCAATTGGATAGAATGAAATATCTCCATCACCTGCCCTAAAGCATCTTCCCTCATAACTACCTCTTTCACAGTGCCACGTTTTAATGTTCCCTGGTGCTGCTCTAGGAGCAAGTTGCTTCGGTGCTTGTAAACCCTTCATTTTAGTCATGAAGGCAGTATTGAGTGCCGCAGAACCAGCAGTACCAGTGAAATCTCCATCAACTTCCATGTAAATATTAAATTTGGTGGATTCTTTCTTAGAGGCTGCATATTGGAATGGCATCCAACCAAATACTTTTTTAGAAGCTCCTGCACCAGTTTCATATGCACAGGGAATATCATAAAATCTGCGGGTACTATACAGTGTAGGTTGTGCCATAGTCAAACATGAAGATGAAGCAATACCTTCTTTAGTAATAGCACCATAGAGACCACTAGCAGTATCTGCTTGAATTTGTAAATTACTAAATGCTGCACCACCTTGAGAGGCATAGTTAGCATACCCTGCTCTAAAGTTACCATTAGTGTCTTGTGCAATTATATTTTTAAATAAAGCAGTATTATAATAATCCAGTGGATTGATAGTCTTGAATAATGGTTGAATGCAACTACCAGGTACACCAATACAAAACTTTAGAGTATTGACTGGATCAATGTCACCGACACCTTTGATGTAACCTGTTCTAACATCTTGTGCTACACCTTTATCAAAAGTTTTAAATGCTGATGAAATAGCATTAGTAAGTTTTGGGTTTTTTAATGATTGACCAATCAATGCATTTACATCAGGAGAACCTGTATTAGTGCCCCCTACAGCACTTGATAAAGAACTTCCAGATGATGTGGTATCACCACCATGTTTTACTTCTTGAGATAAAATTTTTGGATCGTAGACGATGACCTTTGGTGGATCTTGTTTTGTATACCCAGATCCACCATCAATAACAGCAACTTCCTGTATAACTCCTTCCTCACTCATTTGTGTAATTTTACAATTTGCTGGTTTGAGTACTATTGCAGTTTCATTAATCGTATGACTCTCTTTTAATGATTTTGTTACAATTGTACCTACAGTTGTGTAATCACCATTGTCTCCAATCTTGCCATAGTTAAGTTTATCTCTATCAATGGATACAGCCTCACTATTAGCATAGTGTGCTGCTGCTTTCTTTGTATCGGCACTAGTATTCTCTGGATTGGGTGGTAAAATCTCAACTGTTGCTTGATTACTATATCCGTATCCACCATTTTCTATATTTAAAGATTCTACTTTTCCGTTAGCATTAACATTTGCAGTAATCTCTGCTTCATCCATCGTTCTTCTTGGAATTGCAGCATCTGGATGTAGTTCTACTTTATAGTAGGAAACTTTTTTTCTAAATTCATAAACACCAAACACTGCACACTTATCGGGAATACCCCATCCAGCAAGTGCTGTAAAAGATGCTGGGTATTGTGTATTACTACTACTATACACCGAACCAAACACAAAGTTATTACCATCAACTCCATCTGTTACAGGAGCAAGACGAATGAATCCCGTAGTTAGTTCATCACCCATATAACGATGTTCAGTGATTCTCCAACCATTGACAGTATCTCCTTCAACCATGTTAAATGATCCTGCAGTATATCTAAACAGAAGAATTCTATCCTGTGTACCTGCAGTTAAAATATTTTGATCTTCTCCAGCATCATTTCTAACATCAGTATAGATACGACTCCTTTTGGTCTTCCATACATTTGGTCTTAACTGATAATAATAACGGTAGATATACGGATCAGTTAGCGGACATGGGTTGTTTTGTGTCGGAGTGCAGCAATTGCCTAGGGAGACTCTATCCGTTTGCATACGGACAGCAAACAAAGGTCCATTCCATGGATCTGATGTATCGTATATGTAATAGAAGAATTGTGAGTCATAAAGAAATTTGTATCCTAAGAATTTAGGAAGAGATGCTTTAACAGGACCAAATTCACCATACAGAAATGTAAAGTTTGCTCTTTGATCATTAATCTGAATATTCAGAAGTCGATTGGGAGCATACCTACCAGTACTCCAACTTGTAGGTTGATTGCCTAATGCCGTACCACCATTCACATCAGTTAACCATCCATATTGAAATGCGGAACCAGCATATTGTGCCTTACCAACTTCAATGATTCGTTCCTTATTTACACCACTTACTCTCTCAAAGACCCAGCATAAAATTCCAGTATACGCATACTGATCTCCACGATCAGGATCTTGCCTATCGTCTCCTGGATACGGTGGTCCTAATGGTCCAGCATTATACTCTTCAAGATTAACTTCTACATTAGGATGCAACGTATAGAATGAATCCGTAGCAGAACTGCTGTAATAAGAGAAGAGTGGTTTAGCTACTTCTGCAATCTTTGTATTACGATATAACTGTGCCGCAGCATAAGACGGAAATCCGTATCCAATAATACCTTGAGATGTATAACCACTCACAGAGGCACTCGTTGATAACTTAGTGTCTTTTAAAGAATTACTGTAATGACGATAAATTGGTATGGATCCAGCAACTGAACTAGTCATTAATGTGAATACATACTCATTCTCTGATCTAGGTTCACGATTATATGAACGAGGTTTTTCGTTCTCGTCTTTTGTGTACAAATGATCCCTACGACGCCCATCGTACATACGGTAAATTTTATTTCGTTGCCCAGTAGATGGTAACGTGATCTGCTCTGGGTCACCAATATAAAATACTTCGTCCTTACCTACAACATAGGATCCTTTTCCACGACCATAAAATTCTATACCCTGAGTTTGCCAATCAATAGGGTCTGGATATCCTCTTGCTGTTTCTTCAATATAAATGGGCACTTCACTTTTGTTATCGTCCTTCGATGTTATTTAGACGGGTATACAGGTCATCAAATAATTGTTTGATGTTTAAGTGATCATCATATCCATCTGGTTTATACTTAATCATATTGACACCAGGCTCAGGGAATTTTTTCACAAATTCTTCTATCGCAGCAATTCGATCCGCAAGATTATTCAGTGCCTGAGCAATTACCCCATGACAATATTCATTCTCTTCCCACTTATCATCAAACTCTGGTACATCAGATGACATAGTAAAGACCTCCCCTGTGTTTTCAATATCTTGTATAAACTCATAATCCATAAAGTTTTTTTATTCCTCAGAAACAGGAGTGAGGATAAAACAATCCCCATCTATTTCGTAATTTAAAATATCACCCTCTTCCCATCCGAGTTCCTCGATTATTTCGTCGGGAATCGGACAGAAGAGAGTGCCCTCTGAATCTTCTTCTAGTGTTACAATAAATTTCTTAGACATCTCGGATATATTCATCGTTTTGATTTATATATCAGAAATGTACTTTTCATTCCTCCACACTGTTTGAAGTTTAATCTCAGTGAGCAATGTGTCAATGTTCCCATTGTTCTCTGCAATTGGTTGAAGGGTATTGACAAGAAGATTCACTTCATCAGCAGTAAGGGTTACATTCACAAGTTTCTTCTGACGCAATTTCATGTGGGGGGACTCCAATTCATTAGTAGTTATACAAAAACCCTCTGATCTATTTTTTATACTGGGGAAATTTTTCTATGGGGGGACCCTAAAAAAATAATCAATAATATACAGGGGGTGGGTGCTAGGGACCGTTATAGTTTAACAGTGTCTTTGATTTTTATAGTCGAGGGGGGCATGTAGCACCCCCTCAGTATAACTCAGAAGTCGATCTCTGTCAAGGTGGGAACACCCAGGACCTGCTCAATCATGGGAGACTCGATATAGTCGAAGGTGCTCACATTGTCAGAGGTGAGTGCATCGAGAATCGAGAGGATTTCGGTGCCTGTGCTACCCTGACGGAGCATCGAGATCATAACAGATTTGGACATAGGATTGTGCTGTTGAGTGTTAGTGAATGTGGGGTGAGTTTAGTGTCATCACCCAGGACAGATTATCATGCCAGACGCATACCATCAAAGAAAGGAATAGGACCCCCTTCCTGTTGCACAAACCACTGAAAGTTCTTCTGAAAGACTTTCTCACCAGGGCAACCATGCACAGAGAGAAGTGCATTCAACCGAGACTTTGTGGTGACAGAATGCCATCCACCAGAGAACAATTGGATGAAGTCGTTACCAATAGATGCGATGTGATTGCCATGCAGATAGACAAACGAAACATCACCAATCGAGACGACTTGAGTGTTGCCAGACTTGAAATCTTTCTGACCGATGATAGCATCGTTCATCTTGGTTTCGATCTTACGCATGAGAAAGTTGAGAGGATTTGAGAAGTTTGTGGGAGGTGGTTTCCCTTCCCTCCGATGCACTCAATATAGGACGGATGGGAGGGTCTGTCAAGCAATTTGGGATAAGTATTGCTAATCTGTGTTATAAGGTCTTCTGATGTCTCTGGGGGTTGACTCTGAGTGTTTTTCGTGATATAATGCGACCTTTACTTACATCAACCAGAGACATTTGCAAGAGACATAGAGAACACTACCTATATTCTTTTAGGTATTTCTTTTTCCACAACTTTTTCCACAATTTTTGTTAATTTTGTGGAAAACTTTCCGCATCATCGATTTTGCGATTGTTCGTAGAGTTTAGCATCAAGTTTGTCTAGGTATTCATCATGGGAGAGTTGTTCTTCTACACAGAAACAATCACGGTATTCTGGATAGAGTTCTTGGTAAAGTTTGTCTGTGTTGTAGTCTTTCATTTGTTCTTTGCTGTGGGTTTGTTGTTAAAGAGAATATGCCTAATTGGTGTTTGATTTGTTTTGATCATGTGTTTGATTCGTTGTTCTCTGCTCATTTAGATTCATCCTTGAGAGTGTTACCAACCCAGATGAAGAAATCACCTGTATTGTTGCGAAATCGTTTGGAGACGATACAACATAGAACGAGAAGTATGAAGAGAGTGTTCATGAATTATTCTCCTTGGAGGACATCAGCAGTTGCATGAAGTAGTGTGCCTGTGGTATAACGCACTTGTGGGGAGATAACCATGAGAATAGCAAACACGAGAACGATGAGTTTCATTTTGTTTCGTTTGTTGGTGATCATCAGATGACAGAAACTTCAACCCGTTTGAGATTCAATCCAGCAAGTTGATTCAGTACACGATTGTGGATAGAATCACAGGCATTTTTAAGTTTGGAACGTTCATACCAGATAGTGATACAACCGTCGTAAGTTTGGACTTCGATTCTGATGTCTTTCATCAAACGGCACCGTTGATAGGATTACCGAACATAGCATAGTCTTTGTTATCACCAGTCACCACATAATCATGATTGAGTCTATCTTTGATTGCGAGAGACTTTTCAACACGATTGAGAAACTTTTTAGAGATTTGATCTACACCTTTCCAGGAAAGGATTTGCATACACCACTCTTCAGAAATGTTGCCATCGGGAGTTTCCACAGGATAGAAACCGACTAGCATTGTGCCATCGGAGGACTGTAGAGTAGGGAAGTCGATCATTGCTTTGAGAGTTTGGTGGTGGGAGGTCTTTCCCCCCTTGACTCCTTTAGTATGGCACTGATCAGGTAGGAAGTCAACCCTTTTTTGATTAGTGTTGCTTATCAGTGAGATAAGGTTATTTAATGAGTTTTTGTTGTTCTACTTTTGCTTTTTCGTGATAGTATGCCTTGAACAGTTTGTCATCCCGTTGAATGAGAAATGATTGCCACAAAAGCATAGCAATGATACCGAGGAAGATGTAGACGATGTTAGTTGATTTCATGGTGATTCAGTCTTCGAGCAGTTCAGGATAGTATTCTTCAACCTCTGCAATCAGTTCTTCATCAGATAGAATGGAGAAACTTTCTTCGAGTTGATCTCCTACAATACGCAACAAATCTTTGGTGGACATGTTCTCAAGCAAACGATCAACGTATGCTTCTAGAAGTTCTTGACGGTTCATGGTTTTGTTGTTAGTTAGAGTGGGAAAAGTTCAGTTCAACGATTCTTGATAGATTGGCAGTTTCTTACGGAGACGGATTGCATCATCAATCACCTCACCAACCTGTTCGTAAATGTAGTCGCAACCTCCTACATCACAGAGCACATCTTGAGTGAGTTCTTTAGAGAAACGCACTTCATTATCGTTAGCATCAAACTCAAAGACATCTTCTTGAGTGTATATAAACGCAGCACAACCTGCGTTCTCACCTTGACTCTCAATCATTTGGTTGATAGAGTCACGAAGTTCAGAAAGAGTGCGGTACATAATCAGTTCAGAATGTGACGATAATCAATGGATTTGATACACCAACCAGTGGCACATGTGATCTCTTCGACTAGATCATCTTCATCACATGCCTCCCAGAGTGTACCAATCACTTCGGAAGTAATGGTGTCTTTCTCATACCCATCCAACTCATCTTCACCGTCGAAGTCGAAATCAATGTAGGTAATTTGGAATTGCATCAGTTTGGGGAGAAGTGTTGTTGATTGATCCGAGAATTAGCATAGAGATAACTACCACACCAGTCTGCATGTGCAAACAACCATTCACGATCTTTGATCAATCGCAGGTCGAAACGTACACCTTTGGCAGGAGACTTCCATGATGCAGACTTATAGACTTCACCAGTCTTTTTATCAATGAAGCAATGCACACTGCGGGAACCGTTAGCACTCATGATCACTTTGTGATACTTGTTGCCACTCTCAAAAGTAAAATCATAACCACAATGACCATTCTTCAAGTCAGCAATACATGCCTCGTGGTAGTTAGTATCTTCTCCACGTTGAAGGGAATTGTAATGACTACGAAGACTGTAATCAATAAAGTTTTGACGCAACGCATCACACAACAACCAAGTCCATTTGGTGACGTTGAGTTGTACTGTATTGCGGGCATCTTGCTCCGCACAGTATTGATTGAAAGTTGAAGTAGTCATGGTTTCAGTTGCACTCATGGTAAGCATCACTAACTTTCTCCTGTACCATATCGAAGACTTTCTCATCCATCCAGTCTGGGCACTCATCATGGAAGCAGACCAGATCATAGAGAACTGCCATCTCGTCGGAAGTGAAAGCAGTGAGCATGTCGAATCGGTTGTGCATTGTGTGTTCCTTTGACTCTTTTAGTATGGCACTGATCTGGGCAGAAGTCAACCCTTTTGAGATCAGTGTTGCTTATGGGCACCATGAGGACCGATTAAGTATCCTCATGGCAACATGTCATCGGGTCATGGTAGAAATAGCAGGCACACCTTGCACAAAGATAGTATCAACAACACACTGCAATCGTTTGGCAATAGCACTACCGTAGTTGGTGAATACTGGCACGATTACACTACCAAACTGTTTGCGATAGAGATGACATGCACCTGCAGGAATCTTGCCTGTAGCAATATCCTGGGCATCATCTTTATCCATACGAATAACACGACCGACAGTTTGTGCCATCTCGATGATAGGCATCTGACGCAACATAATGCAGTGAGAGAGACCTGGGACGTTGATACCTTCGGACAGGATGCTATAGTGAAGCAGCACGAATCGTTTGGATTTGTCTTTACCCCACTCTGTCAACGTGTCAAAGAACTTCTCACGATTTACCTTGGTACGATTAACATAAGCACCATGCTTGGATGTAATATGCAGGATGCCATATCCACGTTCTTCGAGTTCTCTGAGAATGTCAGA